>ERZ772956.434-NODE-434-length-31912-cov-4.042471_pt1 | contig 31912 bp, 41 predicted proteins | sample MGYA00580683_ERZ772956 | MGnify/ENA primary metagenome ERZ772956 (study PRJEB29015, sample SAMEA2738077) | human oral metagenome | biome: human oral; feature: human-associated habitat; material: saliva | place: China | collected 2212 ... | reverse complement strand
TTATCTAGCCGCTGTAGTCGCGGATCTGCGTCAGCGGGTGGACGCGCAGCCGTCCTACCGGTGGGGCACGGCGGTGCGGGCCTCACGCCAGGGGCAAGTGAACGTCCAGCTGGACGCAGATCTATGGCGCGTGCGAACTGACGAGAACGCCGCGATCACATCGGTTCCGGACAGGCTGCTCACCAGGAAGACCTATCCGGGTGACAGAGTCCTCGTGCAGATCCACGAGGGAAACATGCAGGCCATAGCAGCGACGCGCACATACCGAGACCGGTATCTAGACCTAGCCGACCTCAACATCGGCGGAGGCGGAGGTGGAGGCGCAGGACCGCAGGGGCCACCCGGCCCCATCGGCCCGAAGGGCGATAAGGGCGACCCCGGAGAGCGCGGCCCGAAGGGCGATAAGGGCGACCCCGGAGAGCGCGGCCCGCGCGGCGAAAAAGGCGATCCAGGAGAAGCACTCACAGTCGTGACGCCGCCAGGCGTAATCGCAGCGTTTGCAGGTAAAACGCCGCCAGTAGGATGGCTCATGTGCGACGGGCGAGAATACGACCGTCGCACATACCCGGCGCTCGCGGCGGTCTTCGGCGGCGGCGTGAGGTTCCGTGTGCCTGACCTGCGTGGACGGACAGTTTTGGGAGTGAATGCGGCGCACACGCTCGGTGAGCTGGGCGGCGAAGAACAGCACGTGCTCACGGTGGATGAGATGCCGAGGCACTCGCACCAGATCGGTGGAGAATCGAGCTACTGGGCCTCAGGAGCGGCGATCTACCAGACGAACTTCGCGGGCGGCTCAGCCTGGACAGGCATCGCAGCCGCGGGGAGCGGGTCCCTGGATAGAGCCATCGCACAGCCAGAGGGCCAGGCCAAACCAGTCAACCTGCTACCGCCGTACATGGCGCTGAACTACATCATCAAGACCTGAAAAGAACAGGCCGATATAAACCTAATCCCCGACCGCCAAACAGGTGGCCGGGGATTACTCATACCGAAAACACCAACGAAAGGCGGAGAAATGGAAAACACCGACGCAACTATGCCGGCCACGAGAGACGAAGAGGCCGAAATCATGGGCCTCATGACCGAACGCAACATCGCAGCTCAGGACGGAGGCCAGGCATGACGAGCATCAACGATCCTCGAATCACGCAGGCCATCAACATCGCGATGGATGCGATGCGCGGCGAAGTCGGCCACGTCGGCGGGAACAAGTACTGGGAGGCCGTCGGGAAGCCGGACTTCCGAGGCTACGCATGGTGCGGAGCCTTCCAGGTCTGGGGATACCTCCAGGCCGGAGTCAACCTCATGAACGCCGCGTGGTGGTACTACGTGCCCTACATCAAGAACTTCGCGCAGAAGATCGGTGCGTGGCGCGACGAATCCGGGTACGGCCATCAAACGATCTACGAGTGGCACGGCGACGGTATTGCCGACCACGTCGGCGCGTCCTGGCCTGACCAGGCATCCGACTACTTCCGAGCCGTCGAGGGCAACACGTCCATGGGCGGAAGCCAGGACAACGGCAACGGCGTCCTCATCAAGTACCGAGATGAAGACGACATCCTCGGATGGGTCGACATGCGAGTCGTCCTCGCGTGGATGATCGACAACGGACGCTGGGACGGCAATATCGACACGAGCGCCCAGGAGAGCGGCTACACCGACATCACCGCGCTCCAAGAAGCCGTCGGAGCGGTCCCCGATAACGTCGCCGGTCCCGACACGCGCCAGCGCATCAACGCCGTAGCCGCCGCATCCAACTGGGGCGGCTATGCCTTCCCCTACGGCGTCGAGTACACCCAGCGTGTCGTCGGCACGACGCCGGACGGCATCTGGGGCGAAAATTCCGAAGCAGCGCACGACGAGACAGTCGGACTCATCCAGGCAGCCGTCGGCGCATACGAGGACGAAATCTACGGCCCCGCCACCGCCGCAGCCGTAAACATCGCGCTCGCGGGCGCAGAGACCGTGTGAGAGGAAACGACAGTGAATCAGAGTGACATCCTGCTCGGCTTGCAGGCAGATCCCTTCGTGACGTCAGTCCTCATCGGCGTCGTGTGGCCACTCATCCAAGCAGCGCTGGACCGCCCGTATTGGACCCGCCAGCGTCGCGTGTGCCTGACGGTCGCGGTCGCCGTCATCGTGACGATCATCGTCTGGGTCTCGGGGTCATACCCGGCGACGTGGAAGCTCATCGTTTCGCAGGCAGCCGTATTCCTCGGCACTGCCTGGACGGTCTTCCAGATCCTCTCAGGGATCCGCATCGGCGGCGTGAGCATCATTAGCTGGGCGGGAGCCGTCACGCCGGGCGGCGAGACCGTCGATGATGTGCGCACGAGCGCTGCTGAGGCGGTGACGACCGGCGACTCAGGCGGTGACCGCCTGTCGTGACCGGAATCTTCTCAGACCCGAAGATCATCGAGGCAACCAACGGTCTCATTGCCGTCCTACTGGCCGGCTTTGGCGGAGTTGTCGCCATGTGGTTCGCCCGCTTAAAAGCGAGCATGGAATCACACATGCAGCGCGTCACCAAAGCCGCAGAGGAAGCGAAGAGGGCTGCACAGTCAGCGGACGCGCAGGTCAGCAATGACCACTCGACAAATGTCCGCGACGACATCGACGAGGTCCGCGACGCCGTCAAAGCCGTCAACGAGACGGTAACCGCACTCGCGGTACTACCTGAGCAGTTCGAAGGTCTATCCCTGACGGTCGACCGCGTCGCATCGACGCTCGAGACCCATGGGGCGAGCCTGTCGGACATGAAGGAGCGAATCGACCGCATCGATGAGAGAGGCAGTCGTATGGCGGCTGAAATACACGATGAGCGCACAGCGCGCGAGTCTGCTCAGCGGCTGATCGACTCGCATGCTCACGACACGCATCGCTCAATGTACGAACGCATTGAGGCGATTGAATCGCGTATCAACGCATGAAAGGCCCCCACCTGCCGAAGAGGCAGGTGGGGGCCTTTGCTGTACCCATCGTGTACCCGAATGCATGAGAAAGTGTTGGGATTGCAGTGAGTGGTCGGGATTGGTGGAGATGGTGAGGATCAAAGAGCAGGCCGCACGCAAATACTTGCAGTAGTGCGGAAAAGTCTGAATTCGCTGCTCTGCTGCCAATTTTGCCGCGATTCCATACATCCCATATATCCCGCGTAGCCCGCGCTGTATGCTGTGCGTGTACCCATCTTGTACCCAGGCGTGAAGGGCGGACACTATGGGCCGGCAGTCATTCGGGACCATCGATAAGCGGGGCACCGTCTCGAGGCCGCGCTATCGCGCGCGCTTCGACGATCCTACCTACACCGGGCCGGGCCGCGCGCCGCGCATCTCCGCCCCGCACACTTTCCCGACGAAGCGCGAGGCCGAGATCTGGCTCGCCTCACAGTGGTCGGCCATCGCCGCCGGCACGTGGGAGCACCCCGACGTCATCGCCGCGCGAGAGGCTGAGCAGGCGCGCCAGCAGACGCTCAAGGGCCTGACAGTCGCCGAGTGGGCCGACGCGTGGATCGCAGACCTCGAGCGCACCGCAGCAGCCGGCACACTGCGCAAGCGCAGGTCCGATCTGCGCCGTCACATCATCCCCTACCTCGGAGACCAGGAGCTAACGGCGCTGACGCCGGCCTCGCTCTCACAGTGGTGGGCCGACCTGGACGTCAAGCCCGGAGCGCGCAGGAATGCCTACGAGGCCATGCGCGCGCTCCTGAATAGCGCGGTCACTGACGACCGCACCCTCTTAACCGCAAGCCCGCTCCGCATCAAAGGCGGCGCGAGGGAGGCCCGCGTCACCTCAAAATTCCTCTACACACCCGGCCAGGTCGCCGCGCTCGCGGACGCGATGCCCGCGCAATACCGTGCGCTGGTCATCCTGCTGGCGGACGCTGGCCTGAGGATCAATGAGGCTCTCGCGCTCATGCGCGCCTCACTCATCGAGCGCGAAGACGGGGGCATGAGCGTCCGGGTCGAGCACTCGCTGCACCGCGTCGGCAGGCACCTGGAGGCCGGGCCGACGAAAACAGCAGCCGGCGTCCGCACGGTCGCGCTCATGGCCGCGACCACTACCACGATGCGTACGCATCTGCGTCACCACGTCGATGAGGGAGCATCAGCGATTCTTTTCCCCGCACCGTCCGGCTCAGGCTATGCGCGTGATATAGCACTGACGCGGATCCTGGTGGCCGCCCAGGCGCGCGCCGGCATCGAGATCCCAGACGGCCAGACAGGTGGCTGGCACGCACTCCGCCACTACTCCGCCACGAGATACGGCCAGGCGGGCGCGACGACGCGCGCGCTGATGACCCGATATGGCTGGTCTGACCCGAACATGGCCGCGCACTATCAGCGCTCGGACGAGGCCTACGAACTTGAGATGATCGCGCGCATGGAGGCCCGCGTGAAACGTGGTTAATACTTTTGGCCCCAAAAATGAGGCACGACATTGATACTTTTGGCCCCAAAAATGAGGGACCAAACGCAGCGCGACGCAAAGCTCCCGCGACGCCCACTACGGCGCTCGTGGGAGCTTTTTGTGCTGAGCAAGCAAAAATTGCTGCTTTTGGGGCGTTTTTAGCGCACTCAGGAGTGGAAGCGCGTCCGAGCGCGCCGCTTCCAAGCGTCGACCAGCGATGGAGTTACATCAAGCTCGGCGGCAAGCGCACGAGAGTCATGGCCGACGATCCGCTCGGCCAGAGCGTATTCCTCAGCAGTGAGGAGAAGCCCTGCTGCCTCCTCGTCTATCCGTGACTCATGGGCGGCGCTCTGATGCCCATCGTCCCCGCGTCTCGCGTGGATTACCTCGTGAGCGAGTGTGGAGACGCGCTGTCCCTCGGTCATGCCAGAGCGAAGGATAATGCGATTGTGCTCGGCGTCGTATAGTCCGCGCAGGGTGCCCGGGAGATCTGCCATATGGACTGACGCTCCATATGCGTGAGCTGCTGTCAACAGCATGGCCTCGCGCGCGGTAACGGGTGTGATCGTCATGGTGTTTCGCCCATCTGTTCGGCCTCAAGCGCAGGATCGATATCGAGGTCGAGTGCAGCGTAAGAGGCGGGTAGGTCGTCTACATCAATATCACTACTATACCCAGGAACCATTGTTACTGTCGCTAGCGAATGCAGGGATGCGCGTCGTACGGCGCTCGCGGGTGAGGGCGAGATGCGACGCTCTGCTTCGGCAGTAACTGCGGAGCAGCGGATGTTGAGGGCGTCACACATGGCCCAAAAGTCGGTAATGGTGCAAGTTGCGTCGCCAGCGAAGATTTTGTAGCACCGGGCGCGCGTAATCCCTGCACGCTCTGCGAGTCGGTCAACGGTTAGGCCTGTCAGTCGAAGCTGGTCCTTGAGGGTGTCAATGGCGGCACGCTCAAAGGGACTTGACTTTAGCGATCTACTTCCCATGAGGTAAGCATATCTATTTATGTAGACGTAGGTCACATGAAGCCAGCTTGCAAAATCTACAAATAGAGATTTATATAGTACTCACTAGTCTACAAATGTAGAAAGGAGATCTGAGGTGGCAATCGCTACAGAAATCAAGGAATTCGCCAGGTTAAAAGGCCTCACGCAAAACGCTCTTGCTGGAAAGGCGCGGATGAGTCGCGCGAGTCTCTCGCTCAAACTCAATGATCGCCGTGCTTTTACGCTGCCTGAGATTGAGCGCATCGCGGCGGCGCTAGGTACGACGCCGCAGGAACTCATTGCTCGTGCCGAGCGGAGGAAGGCCCTTGAGGAGCGGACGCAGGCACTTGCCGGGTACGAGATCCAGGACTCAGCGTCTGGCTCCGTCATCCTGCAGGCTCGCCGCGTCGACTGGGACGGCGGTGACGCGGCATGAGTAGGGGGCCGCTGGAGGTTAACGATGCCCACGAGGAATATGCGGAGAGCCGGCTCCTCGGGGCGGCTGCGGCGCTGCAAAACACGGCGCTCATCCTCGGGTCGCCTCACATTCGGCACTGGTTCGATGAGGGGCTTCTTGCGCGCGCGCAGGGCGACATGCTGCAGATTCAGGTGCAGATGCTGGAGAAGCTGCAGAGCCTGAATACGCGCGCGCTTGAAGACCTACATGCGCGGCAGGGGCACGGTGAAGGGTGTGGGGCTGCTGCGGAGTATCTCGCACGAGAGGGGCAGCAGGCGTGCGGGTCACGAGTCGCGGCGCTCTCCGAAGTAATCGCGAATCGGCACACGACTAAGCTCCACGCCGGAGATGAGGTACGAGAGGACTTCAACTGCCTCCCAGAGCGCATCGAGTTCCGCGCGGATAGCGAGCCGCTGGTAAGCATCAACATCTCTGTCGCCCAGAGTGATTTCAAGCGTGTGTTGTTGGCTCTGCAGTCGCTGCTTGATGTTGTCGAGAGTGGCAGCAAGGGTGGGGCCTGCGGACATGGTTGTCATTCTTCCTCCTCGGTGAGGTGTGGTTGCCGCACGAGATCGTGCGGCGTGGTTGGCACCTCCCACCTTACTGGGGAGGAGTCCCCCGTCGGGGGCGATTTCGAGGAGAAGTTGTGACGCGCGAAGAGGTGGTGCCTGTGGCCTACAGGGTGCGCACGTTCGCGCAACTGATCGAGGCCTCGGACTCTGGGGTCCGTGAGTTGATCGCGTCGGGTGCGATCCGCTCGTTCAAGGTCGGGGGTCTGCTGCGGATTCCAGCAAGCGAGCTGGTGAAGTTCACCGGCGAAGAAGGTAAAGAAGTGCGCCCCTGCGGTTGCGTCGCGGGGCGCGGGAGCAAATAGAAGGAGATGCTCGTGAAGAAGGATAACATGTGCGGCCAGCGTTTGTGGCCGTGGAAGGCACTCATTGGGGGCGTATGCGTCGCGGGGTCGAACGTGATCGCGCTCGGCATGCGGGGCCTAGGCAATGAGGACGGCTGGCCGGAGTGGCTGGTTTTCCCTGGCATCCTGCTCGCCGTCGTCGGCGGTGTCCTCGTCTACATGGACTGGCGGGAGGGATCGCTGTGAGCGCGGAACTCTTGGCTGGCCTCGCCATCGCCCTGCTGGCATCGATGGTCGTCCTGACCTGGGTCGTGGCGCGCGGCTCGGCTCGCGCAGCGACGCTTGAGGACATCGCGGCACGCATGGCGAAGGACGCGGGCAAGGCTCGCACGCAGGGCACGACGCTCCTGCAGCGCACGGCGAACTTCTCGTACTACGACCAGTCCGGCGACGACTCGCTCCCCCACATCATGTGTTTGGCGATGCAGGACGTGATCTTCGAGGCCGAAGTCAACGGGTGCCTCGCTGTCGATACGCCGCGTGTGTTCGTCGACCTAGATAAGCGGAAGATCCGCGTCGTCCTCGAGGTGCTTCGCGTCGCGGACCTCCCGGTGGGGGTCGAGTGATGGCCAGCGATTCGACGTGCACGGCACCGTTGCCGCTCCGCCTCGAAGCCTCCGACGACAGGCCCTGCCACGACAAGGCCGCACGGGAGATCATGCGGCAGGCCAGGAAACGGGCGCTCGCCTACCCGACCGAGGCTCACGACTCTCATAGCCGTGCGGCGCGCGGACTCACCTACTACCCGTCAACCAGAAAAAACCAGACCAAGACCATGAAGGAGACAGACCGATGAAGAAGAAGGAGATCTGGGCAGCAGGAGCCGCCCTCACACTCGCAGCCCTCGCGCTGCCGTACGGCGCGGCATTCGCCGCAGCCGAGGATGCGCCGGCCATGACCGCGCAGGTCACGAAGGCGACGAGCTCTTCCCGTCAGGCCTCTAGCGAGGTGGCCGTCGCGGGAACCTGGTCCGCACCTAAGCTCGCGGTCGGGCAGTCGTTCACGGTCTCGACTCAGCCGACGAACGGCAGCGCCCCGTTCACGTGGGCGGCGTCGTTCCCCTTCGTGCTCGACGACGGGTCGGTCGTCGGCGAGTGCGTCGCCGACCAGGCGACGCTGACCTGTACGGTCAGGGAAGTGCCGGACGCTTACAAGGACAAGGCGGACGTGAAGGGCACATGGTGGGCACGTGCTCGCCTTCAAGATGCCGCTGTCGGCACGAACGAGGGCACGATCACCCTGAATGGCGAGGCCGTGAAGAAGCTCGTGTGGGGGGACAAGGAAGGCACCGGAGAGTGCACGAGTGATTGTGCAGGCCCGGCTCATTACGAGTACGCCCGCCCCGAAAACATCAAGTTCGGGTGGTCAAACGACAACGGCACGATTGGCTGGGGCATCAAGTGGATCGCCACCCCCGGCACCGAGTACACCGTCAAGGACTTCGACCCCCGCCTCAACACGTCGGTGAAGTGTGCCAAGTCCGACACGTGGGATCCGGCCACGACCGAAAACATCACCGCTACCCAGGTAGACGAGAACACGATTCGGTTCACGGCCCCGGACGGAGTCAAGACTTGCATTGTCTACCCTCCCGAGCAGATGAAGGTACCCGAGGGCCAGCCCTCCGTGACGAATCACGCGGAAATCAACGGAATGAAGCTCGAATCCACGGCGACCGTGAGGTCTAACGGAGGCACGGACGGCGACGGCACCGTGACGCCCACCCCCGACGCCTTCCCCGGAGCCGACGCCCACCACGCCGGCCACCGACCCGAAGCCGGAGCCGTCCACGCCTGCGACGCCCGCGCCGAAGCCGTCCGATGAGCCGCAGTCCGCACCGTCCCCGACCCCCACGCCTGAGCCGACCCCGGACACCGTGAAGCCCGCGCCGAAGCCTGAGCCGACCTCGACGCCCACCAGCGAGCAGCCGAAGCCCGCGCCCGCGCCGACGACCGCCCCGGCACCGCAGGCGCGCCTCGCCAAGACCGGCGCGACCTCCAACGGACTTTTGCTGATGATCGGAGCGATCCTGGGCGGCGCTGGCGCTGGTCTGCTCCTCCTCCGCCTCCTCGAGGGACCCACGAGCAAGAAGGAGACGGAACTGTGAATCTGGAGAAGAAGATCACCGTCAAACTGGACCAGACCGACGCAGCAATCGCCGCAGTCCTGCTCGCAGAGCAAGCCGGTCGCGAAGCCCTCAAGGCACTGCTCGCCGACAAGACCGCAGAAATCGGCGGCACCACCAACCGAGGCTCCCGCGCGGTCGCGGACTCGTACATCAAGGTCGGCAACGCCCTGGCGTTTGCGATTGTGGACGAAAGGACCAATCGCGGGCTGGAGAGCACCATGACGCTCGCTCAGAGCGCCGCAATGATGACAGCCGCAATGCAGGCAGCAGATGAGATCGTCGCAGCGCCGGAGGATGAATCATGAAGGTCGCGCAAGTCCCCATCTACCTGGACATGGAGCAGGTCAAGCTCCTCCGGTGGGATGTGCAGGAGGCAGTGCTCGCAGCGGATGAGGATCTCGAAGTCACGATGCAGATCAACGACGTGACTGCCCGCCGCCTCGCTCGCGAAGAGATCGCCCAGAAGAGGGACATTCACCAGGAGGTGGTCGACAAGCTCGATGAGGCCTACATGAAGCTCAATCGCGGAGATTACGAGCTGCGAGAGAGCGACTGAAATCACTGCTCCCCGATGAGCGCGACCAAAGGGGAGGCCACCCGCCACCCAGAAAACCACGGCGGGAGCGGCTAGAAGATCGCGCAGCCCGACCAGCAGACACCCGGGTGCAAGTCCCGGGCGGGCACGAAACCCCGCGCAACGCCCGCGCGGGGGAAGACCCAACAGACAGGAGACCACGATGACCACCATCAGCGAGATCGAGGGCAGACTCAGCGCAGTTGCCTTCGCAGGCCGCAGCTACAGCGGATCGACACGAGAGGAAATCGAAGCAGCGTACAACGCCGCCGTCACGGACTTCGAGGCCAACGCTGCCGTCGACATCGCCTACCTCATCGCCCGCGTGCGCGAGCTGCAGGCCGCGATCATCACAGCAGCAGCGGAGCTGAGCGATGCCGCAAGCGACATTGCTGAGAGTTACGCGGCAGACGATGAAGAGGTTGAAGAAATTCGGGTCGCTATAAGTGACCCAGTGGACAAGCTCGTCGCCGTCGCGCAAGCCACGGCGATCCAGAACGAGGAGGCCACCAAATGATCGCCGTGAAGCGGATCCGCAAAGCACCGGCATACGTCACAACGTGCCAGGTGTGCCACACGCGTATCGCCCCTCAGGGCGCGAACGTGCGCATCACCATCGATGCCGAAAATGAGGCGACCGCAATCACTACGGTCGTGCACGCGGCTTGCGCCCGCGTCGTCATCGACTTCACCCGCGAGCGCGGGTACACGCCTGCGGAGCTGGCCGAGGCCGGCATCTGGGCTGAGGAGTCGGCGTAATGACGACTATCGGCAGTCTCTTCACAGGGTACGGCGGTCTGGACATGGCCGTGCGCATGGCCCTTGATACTGAAGCGCGAATCGCGTGGACAAGCGATGTCGAGCCGGGGCCGTGCAGGCTGGCTGAGGTGCGCTGGCCGGGTGTCCCGAATCTTGGGGACATCACGCAGGTTGATTGGTCGGAGGTTGAGCCGGTGGACATTATCTGCGGTGGCTCGCCGTGTCAGGATCTGAGCCTCGCGGGTCGTCGTGCGGGCATGGCCTCGGGGACGAGGTCGGGTCTTTGGGAGTCGATGTTCGAGGCTATCAAGACGCTGCGTCCGCGTCTGGCTGTGTGGGAAAACGTGCGGGGGAGTTTAACAAGTGGAGCTTTCAGCCTGGTGGAATCCGAGCAGGGACTGCTGGGAGTCGGAGCAGATGGACCTGCTCTCCGGGCGGCCGGCCGTGTGGTCGGAGACTTGGCCAGCGTCGGGTATGACGCGCAGTGGTGTGTTATCAGAGCGTCCGACGTCGGTGCCCCTCACCAGCGTGAGCGTTTTTTCCTTACTGGCCACACCGCAGGCGAACCTTGGCAGCTGCGGGGGGTCGCAGCCTCCGGAGAAGCGGCGGGCCGGGGGCCACGCGGTGAGTCTCGCGGATCAGATCGAGCACCTGGTGCCCTGATTCCGACGCCGACTGCGTCGGACAGCAAGGCCGGCCGTCATCAGGAGGGGACGGGTATGAGTCTCTCGCAGGCGGTGCGGATGCTGCCGACGCCGCAGGCAACGAACGCGACGGCGTCCTCTGCCGGCTACGGCGCGAACTTGCATGAGGTGGCAAGAGGCATGGAGAACGGCGTGTTTGGCGTGTACGGGCAAGCGATTGCCCGGTGGGAGAACGTGTTAGGCCGTCCGGCTCCGTCGCCGACTGTCCCGTCAATGCGCGAGGGGGGGCGAGCGCGTCTTTCGGCTCGCTTCGTCGAGTGGCTCATGGGCTTGGCAGATGGGTACGTCACCGGGGAGGATCTCGGGCTGACACGCGAGCAGCAGCTCCGATTGCTCGGAAACGGCGTCGTCCCACAGCAGGGAGCCGCTGCGATCTACCAGCTCACAACATTCGCGCTTAAGGAGGCAGCATAATGCGACCGATCTGGACTCTCGATGAGATCCTCATCCCGTCCGCGCAGATGCTCTCGCTCAACGACCGAGGCGACCGTCGCCGCACAGCACCGACCGTGAAGAATCTGCGTACCACTGCGATGATCCGTGCTCGTGCGGCCGGCATCGGGCATTCGGAGAGACTGCGTCTCGTCGCCTGGCTTCGCTTTCCGGACGCGCGTCGGCGCGACCCTCACAACTACATGCCGACGTTGAAGGCGATGGTCGATGGCTTCGTTGACGCGGGTGTCCTAACTGACGACGACAAGCACCACCTGCAGGGGCCTGACCCGCGATGCGATCTGCTTGCGCCGATGACCGCGAAGCGGCTCGGGCCCCAGATGGTTGGCGTCACTTTCGAGGCGTACCCGTTCGAGGGCCGCGCCGGGACCATCGGCTAGACCCGCAGAGCGAGGAGTAAGGAGTAGGTCATGCAAGGCTTGGAGCTGTTTGAGTACACGGGGCATGAGATTCGCGTGCAGGTTGATGAGTCAGGTGAGCCGCTGTTTGTGCTTGCTGATCTGGCGGCGGCGCTGGGTATCGCCAACGTGACGCAGCTGAGGTCGCGCCTGAGCGATGACTTATGCCTGACATACCCCATGCCTGACCGACTAGGTCGCACGCAGCAGGTCTGGGTTGTGACAGAGCCTGGATTGTATGAGGTGATCATCAGGTCGAACAGGCCCGAGGCTGCGGCGTTTCGTCGCTGGGTCACCACCGAGGTGTTGCCGTCGATCCGCAAGCACGGCCTGTACGCGACGGAGTCGGCGGTTGATGCGATGCTGGCGGATCCGGAGACGATGATCCGTACGTTGACGGCGCTGCGAGATGAGCGGGCGGCGCGTGTGCGTGCGGAGGCGGTAGCGGCTGAGGCTGAGGTTGAGGCGCAGCGTCCGCACGCGCAGCTTGGTCGCGCGGTCGCGGCCTCTGGTGAGGCGATGTTGCCGAGTGTTTTCGGGACGGTGTTGTCGGCGCGCGTCGAGGGTATGGGGCCGAACCGTTTTTGCCGGTGGCTCCGCGCGGCTGGGTACGTGTATCGGCGTGGCGGGCAGATGGTCCCGACAGCACGGGCGATCTCTCAGGGATTGCTTGAGGCGTCGGAGGTGCAGGTGCCTGGTGGCGGCGTTCGTGTGCAAACGTGGGTGCTCCCGAGGGGACAGGAGAAGTTTGTGCGTGAGCTGCTTGCTGAGCGGGCGGTGGCGTCGTGATCGAGAGGCATTGCCCGGATTGCGGAGTGCTTCTTGAGGCTGGGCACGCGAGGTGTCGTCCGTGTTTCCTGCGGTTCGAGGCCGCGTATCAGCGGTACACGGAGCGCGCTTGGATGACGCGGAATTATCCGAATTTTCGGCCTCGGGATCTGTTCCCGGAGGACGGGTGGGACGACGAAATGATGAGGGAGGTGGGCTGATGGCGTGGGTAAAGATGGGTGACGACGCCGACATGTACCCAAAGCTCATGGAGGCCGCCTCACACCCGAAGGCTGACGCTCGCACGGTGAACGAGCTGTTTGGGTTCATCATGCGGTGCGCGGCGTACTCGGCGGCTCACCTGACGGACAGTGTCATCGAGATGGGCGTTGTGTACACGTATGCGGGTGGGAATCCGGACGTCCTGCAGATCGCGTTGGATACCGGTCTGCTCGAGTGGGTGGACACTCCGAAAGGTCGGAAGCCAAAGCTCCTCGAGGACCCGGACTTCGTGCATATCCGGTCACGTGCCGACGTGGAGTGGAGCCGTCAACGCCAGCGCGATAACAGCGATCAAGCTTTGCGTCAGGCCGTGATCGCCCGCGACGGAGACCAGTGCCGCTGGTGCGGCGTCGAGGTCTACTGGCCTGGAAAGACATCGGCACGCAAGGGCACCTTGGATCACTTGAAGCCCGGGGAGGCTGGCACTGTGGACACGCTCGTCGTGGCGTGTACGCGGTGTAATTCGTCCCGAGCGGACGACCCTACAGGCTCGTGGGACCAGTCTCATGAGCTGCTGCCCGCGCCTGAGCGGCCCAGATACGGGACGTTCACGCGCAGCATGCTCGAGCGTTCGGGCGTGCTGCGCAGCGCACAGGCCGCCTCCTGCGCGGCAGCTGGTGGAGGGAATGGTGAGCGTGCGAGCGCGCACGCGGCGGCTGGCGACCCGGCCTCGGGCACACCTACGACGGGTGTGACCTCGGGCTGCGCGGACGCCGCCGTGACTGTGAGCGCGCCTGGTGGCGCGACCGTGGGTATCCCGATGGACGCGGATTCCGGTGAGTCTGATCAGCTCACTGTAGAGTCCGGCCTCGGTGACCCCGGCGCTGCCCGCACGAACACCACCCCACACACCGGCTACAAGCAGGATCGCGGATTCGTGCCGACTCGCGTCGGACTCGACTCATCCAGGCCTCTGGACTCGCGTATACCCGGGTACGGGTACGGGTCGGGAGTCCGGGTAGGCAGTAGGGAACAGGAAGCGGGCCGGGAGCAGGAAGGGCAGGCAACCGCCTCACCTGCCTCAGGTCCGAAGAAACGCAAGAGAAGGAGCAGGAGATGACAGACGAACGGTCACAGGCATTGGATCGGATCGAGGATGCGATATGTGCCTTGGTGAATCAGAGGCATGGCCCTGGGAGACTGGTCGGTGCCTGGGAGATCATGATTGAGACGATTGATCCGTCACGTCCGGACGTGACGGCCTGGATGGACGACGGTCGAGGCTCGATGCTGGCTCGGCGTGGCCTCATCGAAGTTTGTCGCGATCAGTACCGGGGTGACATCGAGGATGCGAGCGACGATGAGTAGGACGCTGACTGGTGAGGTGTGCCCTGTCACGGGTGAGCCTCTGCTGCCTGGTGAGTATCTGTCTCGGGGCGGAGCGGCGAGGCTGAGGGTTGCGACTCAGTCGCTGCCTTCTCTCATGGCTGATCTGGCGTACATTGCGTCGCGGAAGCAGGTGCCGGAGGGTGGCGGATCGACGAGGCACTCGGTGTCGTCGCCGCCGCTGTGTCTGGCGCTGATGCTTGAGGTCGACGAGATGGCCTCGGCCTTGCAGACGTGGGGTGATGAGCTGATTCGCCTCGTCATGGGGCCGAAGTACAGTGTGCCCGCCCGGGATTGGCGGATGGTCGCACAGCTGTTCGCCGCTCATGAGGATCGCGTTCGACGCTGGCCGCTGGCGGCGCAGTGCGCCGACGAGGTCTTGTATTCGATCAAGCGCTTGGAGCGTCTCGCGTCCCCGGCTCATGCGCGTCTCATGTTCGTTGGGAAGTGCCCGAGGTGCGGCGCTGACTTGCTCGCGCGGGAAGGCGCGGATGAGGTGAGGTGCCGTGAGTGCTGGCAGACGGTCGATTGCAGGACGGCGGTCGTGCTGATGATGGCGGAGGCGAAGCGGCTTGAGTTGCCGCGTCCGCGTGCGACGAGGGTCGCCGAGCTGATCGTCGGCAAGGCGATCAAGGATGCGACCGTAAGGTCGTGGTGTCAGCGGCGGAAGCTGCGTCCGGTCTCGGCTGAGGTCGGGCACCGCACGTACCGTGTCGCGGACATCGTGGCCCTCGCCTCATGACAACGGTCACCCCCGGGTAGTGCCTCAAGCGCCCCCGGGGGTGTTCAGTACTCGGAGGGGCCTCGAAACCACCCCGGGGGTGCTTGCGACACCCCTGGGGGGTGTTCTGTACCCGGGGGAGGTCTGAAACCACCCCCGGGGGTGTCGTGAAACACCCGGGGGCAGGTCTTGTGAAGATCGTGCAACGGTGTATATTTCTAGTGTGGCCTTCCGCGTAAGTGGGGGGCCGTTCAAGTTTCTGGCGAGGGGGTGGCGCTCATGGTGTCCTCCAGGACGGGAACAAGTCAATACCGCCATTGGCGCAACCGCGTCCTCGCGGCTGGCCGAGCAGCTGGCATCACGCACTGTCCGTCCTGCAATGTCGTGCTCGATTATGTGAACACGCGGACGCCGTCGTCGGCTGAGCCTGATCACATCCTTCCTCATCGCTGGGGCGGAAAGAACGTCCTTGAGAACGGTCGAGTGCTGTGTCGTCGCTGCAATCAGTCGCGCGGTGATCGCGTGAACGTTCCGAAGCGGGTCGTTCGGCCTGCTTCGATTGACGTTGATTGGTGAAAATGCCTTGTTTGTGGCGTAATTTCAACGAAAATGGGGGCACCTCCCCCTCCCTCCCCCACCATGCGTGCCCACAGCGGTATAGCGCCATACCCCCCCGCTTTCAGGCGGGTTGAGCTGGAAAAACGCTGACCGACCGTGTTTGTTTCGCACGCGGCCACTGGGGATGTCTGGCGGGGATCTGGCGCTTGCGGTAGGCGTTTTTCGTTGATTTTGAGCGGTTTAGGGGGTGGCTGGGGTGGCGAAGAAGAAGGTGGAGGCGAAGAAAAAGGCGGATGCGTTCGATGAGCTGGATGCCAGGAAGAAGCTGCTCGATCTGACCCTCGCGTCCCTCGAGTACGCCGAATTCGGCAAACGCGCGCCCTTGATTCGTGAGGCTCGGGCGCTGATTTCTGAGATTTCAGGTACCTCGGGGGCTGCTGTCCCGGAGTCGGTGAAGGGAGAGGGGGGCCAGGTTGTCGATTTCCAGCAGCGATTGGCGAAGCATCGAGCAGGCTCCCCGGCTGCGGGTCGCCGTTGAGCGCCGCGCAAAAAGCTTCGGTGAACTCGCGGGCGAGTTCGCCTCAACGTTCGGGCTGATGCCTGATGCATGGCAGCAGCTCGTCCTTGATGACTGGCTCGCCGCATCCGCGAAAGACGAGTGGAAGCACCCCGTCGCTGGGCTGTCCGTGCCTCGCCAGAACGGCAAGAACGCGTTGCTCGAAATGCGCGAGCTCTTCGGCATGGTCCTGCTCGGCGAGACCGTAATTCACTCGGCGCACGAGGTCAAGTCCGCGCAGGCGCACTATCGCAGGTTCAAGGAGTTCTTCGGCAAGAAGGCCGATGACGAGGCCGCTCGATACCCTGAGCTAAACGCAATGGTCGAACAGGTCAGGAACGTCAACGGCCAGGAAGCGATCATCCTCAAGAACGATCCGTCGCGCGGCTGGCACGGCGGCTCCCTGCGCGTGATCGCGCGCTCGAAGTCCTCGGGCCGTGGCTTCACCGCTGACCTGATCGTTCTCGATGAGGCGCAGGAGCTAACCGAGGACGCTCTCGAAGCGATCACGTCGACCGGCTCGGCTGGCCACCTCGGCAACTCCCAAGTGCTGTACACGGGGACGCCGCCCGGCCCGAACGCTAACGGCCAGGTTTTTGAGCGTATCCGCGATCAGGCGCTGTCTGAGCATCCCGGCGCGATGTGCTGGCACGAATGGTCGGCAGACCCGGATAAGCCGCTGCGCATGGACGACGTCAAGACCTGGGAGGCCACGAACCCAGCGCTCCTTGCAGGCAGGATGAAGCGGGCATTTATCGAGCTTGAGCGCAAGACGCTTTCGGATGAGGGCTTCGCGCGCGAGCGCCTCGGCATGTGGCCAGCGAATGCCGGCGCGTCTCGGGCAATCGACCCGACCACCTGGGACACCACCACCGCCGACGCGCCCGCCGACGGCATTCGATCATTCGCTGTCGCGTTCAGCGCGGACGGCAAGCGCCAGGCGCTCGCGGGCGCACTGAAAACCGGCACCGGCCCCGACACCCGCTTCCACGTCAACGCCATCGACACGTTCACCGGGTCGACGGACGACGGTGTGAAGGCGGTCGCCGATTGGCTCGCGGCCCGCAAAGACCGGACCGCTCAAATCAACCTCGTCGGCGGCTCCGGCGCGTCGGCGCTCGCGGACGCTCTGCAGATCCGTGGAGTGCCCGCACGGATCGTGCACATCATGACGACCAGGGAGTATCTGGAGTCGTGTTCGCTGTTTTTTGAGGGGCTGCGTGACGGGCGTATCACGCATCCTGCTGGTGATCCGGAGGATGCGCTTAACACGGCGGTGGCTGTGTGCGACAGGAAGGTTCGCGCCCGTGACGGCGCGTGGGGGTGGGAATCGAGCATCCCTGACGGTGATGAGACTCCGTTGGAGGCCGTTTCTGCGGCTGTTCTGGCGGCTAAGACAACCCGGCGCAGGCCGGGCAAGAAAGCGAGGGCACTGTGAGCGCCAAGAAGTTCATGCTCGCGACACCGGTGATGTTCTCGGCTCCGGTAGTGCCGGGTCTGACGCCTGCAGAGCAGACGGCGCTCTCTCAGCTCGTCGAGCTGTGGCGCACGAAGCAGCCCCGAAACCGGCTGCGGCAGGCATACCTCGATGGCGTCGTCCGACCGGACAATCTGAATATCTCTGTGCCTGATGAAATGGTCGACCAGCTCGGCGCGGTCATCGGCTGGCCCCGCAAAGTCGTTTTCGGCCTGTCGGATCTGCTGATTTGGGACGGCGTCACCTCATCGACCGGCAGTGATAATCCCTTCGAGATCGACGACCTGCTCGCGGCGACAGGCTTCGAGCTGGAGATCGCGCAGACCGTCCCGTCCTCGCTCACGCACTCGGTGGCTTTCCTGACGCTCCGTAAGGGCGTCGAGGCAGCAGGTGAACCTCCCGTGATCATTCAGGGGCACTCGGCGGACTGGGCTGCGGGCCTCTGGGACCGCGTGCGACGTCGCCTGTCCTACGGTCTGACTATCGATGACATTGACGATGCTGGACGTCCGACGCGCTTCACTCTGTACACGGTCGACTCGACCTACGTCGTCGAGCTGAATACGGCGTCGGCCTGGCGGATCGTTCACGCAGAGCTTCACGGCATGGGTGCTCCCATGATGGAGGCTCTGCCCTTCGAGCCGTCTCTTGATCGTCCTCTCGGGCGCTCGCGGATCTCCCGTGACGTCATGAGCATCACTCAGCGTGCGATGCGCACCGTGCTGCGTGAAGAGCTGGCGACGGAGCTTTTCACGGCTCCTGGCATCCTGCTGTCTGGCGTCGATTCGGATCTGATTGACGATCTGCGCTCATGGGACTGGAAGCTCGGCACCATCAAGACGATCTCATCCGGTGAAGAGCCGGAGGGGCCGAAGGTGACGGTGCTGCCGCAGCAGTCGGCGCAGCCGTTCACGGAGCAGATGCGCGCGCTAGCGACTGAGCTGTCGGGCGTATCGTCCCTGCCGGTCTCATCGCTCGGCGTCATTCAGGACAACCCCTCGTCGGCTGAGGCACTGTATGCAGCGAAGGAAGAGCTGGTTATCAAGGCGAAGAACGCGCAGCGCGTGTTCGATGCGGCGCTGACGCGCGTGTATGCGCACGCGGTGATGATGCGCGACGGCCTTGATGAGATGACGCCGGAGTTGCGGTCTCTAGCGACGCGCTGGGGCGACCCCGCGCATCCGTCGATTGTCTCGCAGTCTGATGCGATTGTGAAGCAGATCAGTGCCTTGCCGTGGCTCGCTGAGTCCTCGGTCGTCTTGGAAGAGCTTGGTTATTCGGGGTCGCAGATTGCGCGCCTGATGTCGGACAAGCGCCGCGCGGAGGCGTCCGCTCTCCTTGACCGCCTGTCCGCGCCTGATGCCGCTGAAGAGAAGTAGCGACCGTGAGGGGGCAGCATGCATATCCACGACGTGCAGCAGCTCGCGCGGACGCAGAATCGCGCAGGCGATGTCGCGGAGCGCCGACTGCGGGCACTGTGGAAGAAGCTGCCCCTCGATGACCTCGACACGCTTGAGGACGCTCTGTATCGGCTGTATCCGCGCCTCGTCGAAGAATCCGCTGAGGTCGCGTCGTCGGCGGCACTCGAGTGGTATGAGAAACAGCGCGAGGAAGAGGGGATCGCGCAGGCGTACTCCCCAACCATGCCAACACAAATCATCGACGAGACCGAAGCGGAAAAGATTGTCAGCGCGTCGATCAATGATCTACGCGAGGGAATTGGCCGTGCGCGGGTGCTCGCGCGCCTAACTGATGGGGGACGCAAACTCATCTCCGATGCAGCGCGGGCCACAATACAGCACGCGGCAGAGCACGATCCAAAAACCCCGCGATATGCTCGAGTCCCCACGGGAGACAAGACCTGCGCCTGGTGCATGCTCTGGGCATCAAGGGGTTTTGTGTACAAGAGTAAGGAGACCGCACAGTTCAGGCGGTCGCACTTCAAGTGCGACTGTCAGATTGTTCCCTCGTGGGCCAAAAATCCGGCCATTCGGGGCTATGACCACAAGCAGTACGAGCAAATGTACAAACAGTCGGTAGATGACCTCGCTGATGAAGGTGCATACACAGACGATGTAAAGGCAATTTCGGCGCGCATGCGGGAGCTATTCCCTGACAAGCTCACAGATGGGCACACTCCAAAACGGGTGTCCGCAGACGGCACGCTCCAACGTGGCGTGATCGACCAGGACCGGGTCAGTGCCCGCACTGCTCTTCGGGAGCGTGGGTTCACACCGGGATCCGCGCACAGAATCCCGCCTCGGGAGATGACACAAGCGCCAAAGTCATGGCCAGAGGAATTGCCCCCGCTTCGTGCGAGGGAGTGGCGTCATACCCTTTATGGGCTAGAAGGGTCAGGAGGGCACCTGGCGGGCTATGGGTGGCGATTCGGGAGAACCGAATTTCCACCGGATTGGACTGCCGACGACATTCTCCAGGCGGGCGCTCAAGTGCTGCGAGAGGCGGGCGTCCTAGAGGGCGTCAACGTCGCGTCTGCCACTGGTCAAGTCAATGGGGTAGAGATTCGCGTCGCATATAGAAATGATGCGAAGGGATGCCGCGTAAAAACTATCACTCCACTTGGAAAGCGCCTATAATACGCATATGGAGGTTGACGCCGTAGCGCAGTTTGTACGTGACGCTATCACAGAGCTAGACGCACTGGGTGCCCGTACCGAGGTGGATTATCTGCGCATGATGTTTGAATGCGACGGCCCCGACGTCGACGGCGCAGTCTCGTCACTCGTCAAATACGGAGCCGTCACGGCCACATGGATTAAGCGGCTCGCAGCGATCAACGAGAAAGCAGCTGGACTCTTTGACGAAGAACTCGCAGAACTACGTGATGGCATTTCCGTGGCAGAGACACCAGCAGCGTAGCTAAGGCCAGCACAACCAATCTACCCCGCACCAAACACGGTGCGGGGTTTTAGTATGCCCGATTCCGCAATGGAAATGGGATTCACGATATCTCCGCAATGGAAGGAAACCTCATGGAAAACACCACCGATCAGGATCAGGAGATTAAGGACGGCGCGCAGGCACCAGCCGAAAACTCCACCACCACCGATACAGCCGTACAGGACACCGACCGCGCCGCCGCCAGCGAGACCTCGCAGGAGGAAGCGCAGGCAGACGCAGTCGAGGACTGGAAGGCTCATGCCCGCACGTGGGAGCGCCGTGCCAAGGCCGACCACAAGCAGCTCGAAGCGCTCACGGAAGCGATCAACGGCAAGGACACCACCATCGAGGAATTGCGATCTCAGGTCGCAGCCCTCGAGGCACAAGCAGCCCGAGCCAAGCTCATCGCCGCCGCAGCCTCCGAGTACGGCGTACCCGCCGACCTCATTCACGGCGACACCGAGGACGAGATCAAGCAGGTCGCGCAGCGACTCGCCGATTGGCGAGGCACCACGGCCACACCGGTGGTGCCTGCGCTCGCGGATTCGGGTGCTGGTGTTTTCCCGCCTCGCCAGTCGTCTCTGTCTCTTGATGAGCAGATCGCGGCGGCTCAGAGCGCTGGTGACTTCAAGTTGTCGGCGCGTCTCAAGGCGGTCAAGCTCGCGGGCCTGACTGCCGACACCACCAACTGATTTTCAATCCACTCTTCTCTTGACAGGAGATCCAGATGCCCGGCATCAACGAAATGGCAACAACGTACAATTGCCCGAATTACGTCGGCGAGCTGTACGCGGCGTCCCCGGAGGACACGCCGCTGCTGTCCTCGATTGGCGGTCTGACTGGCGGCGAGTCCGTCGAGTCGACGACCTTCGGCTGGCAGGTCACGGACCTGCGCGACGCCGCGGATAACCGTCAGCGCGTCGAGGGCGCGGACGCGACGGCTTTCGAGACCCGCACTCGCACCAACGTCGAGAACGTGCTCGAGATCCACCAGGAAGCCGTGTCCGTGTCGTACACGAAGATGGGCGCTCGTCGCCAGTACGGCCCGTCCGGCACGGCTGTGCAGCTCGGCTCGACCACGCTGCCCGCCGACGAACTCGCCGAGCAGCTGCAGGCGCAGATCAAGCAGATCGCCCGCGACGTCGAAAAGACGTTCATCACGGGCACCTACGCCAAGCCGACCACGAACGCGCAGCCCCGTAAGACGCGCGGCTTGCTGCAGGCCATCACGACCAACGTCGCGACGACCACGCACAAGGCCAGCGAGCTGACCGCAGACGACGTCCTCGACCTGATCCAGAAGGTCTGGGACGGCGGCGGCGTGCAGGAGACTGAGACCCGCACGATCATCGTCAACTCCACGCTCAAGCGAGCGCTCACCCGACTGTTCGTCAAGGACGGCTTCAAGCAGGAAGATCGCAACGTCGGCGGCGTCAACCTCAAGATGCTGGAGACCGATTTCGGTTCCTTCAACATAATGCTCAACCGTTACATGCCTGCAACAAAGCTCGCAGTCGTCTCCCTCGAGCAGCTTTCCCCGGCATTCCTTGAAGTGCCAGGCAAGGGGCATTTCTTTGCCGAGCCGCTCGCAAAGACGGGGGCATCTGAAAAGGTGCAATTGTATGGGGAGATTGGCCTTAAGTACGGCAACGAGAAGGCGCACGGCGTCCTGACAGTGGCGGCGGGTTGATTAATATGGCAAGGAAGAAGGTCAGCATGGTGACCCTGCGCTGCGACGCAATCCCGACCCTGCTCATCACAACCCCGCACGTTCAGTTCGAGGACGGTCTCGCGACCGTCCAGGCAGCTGACGCCGAGATCATCCTCGACATCCTCGGCGACGACTTCGGCATCACTGCCACGGACGGCGACCCGCAGCCCGAGTCTGCACCTGAGGAAATCCCTCCTGCGGCGTGAACCGTCGCACGAGGGGACACCTATCGACTGACAGCTAGGAGGGCTGAGCATGGCTCAACCGGTCGACCCGCTCGAAGTCAAGATCACCGCATTCCGCGGTCGTTACGGCACATCTGAGGAATCCCAAGTAGGCCAGCAGGTCGTCGAAGCGGCGCTTACCCGAGCGGCGCGCATCGTCCGAGACGAACTAGCTGCCGACAAGATCGACCTGGCCGCCGCGCTCGCGGATGGGACGATCCGGCGTGACTCGTATGAGGACGTCGTCTGTGACATGGTGCGATATGCCATCCGTCAGCAGGCGGATGGCTTCGCGTACGGTGCGACGCAGTCGACGGTCACGGGTGGGCCGTATAGTCAGTCGTCGACTTTCTCGGCACCTGTAGGCTCGATGAGCTTCACGCGGGTTCATCGGCGCAGGCTCGGGATTCGTCTGACGCGTTTTGTGTCTGTCCGGACGATTGGGGCGCGCCAATGATCTTCGGAGAAAACGTCCAATTGCTGGTCAGGCGGTCGGGCAGCATCGACGAATTCGGCAACGAGACTGCGGAGTATATACCAATGCAGACGCTGAGAAATGTGCTGGTGGCTCCGTACTCGTCGCAGGATTTGGGGTCGGAGCGGCCAGACGGCGACGCGACGATCATGACTTTCCACTTTCCGAAAACCTATATCGGGCGGCTGAGGGGCTGTCGGATCGGGTGGGGGGGCAGCTTTTGGGATGTGATCGGCGATCCGCGTCCGTACAGCAAGGATTCGACCCCTGGCGTGTGGAATCGGCCTGTCCAGGCCCGGCTTGTGGAGGGGTGAGTTGTGAGGATCAAGATCGAAGCGGACACGCTCCGCGCGTTGTCGACGCCGATGATTGAGTCCGCCGTTCAGCGGATCGCGGCGGCGGCGGGCAAGGGCTTTGAGCCGTCTGTCCAGCAGGGTAAGACGAGGCCGCACGGCGTTGTCAAGACTGCGACGTTCAAGGCTCGCCGCGATAACGCTAGGCATAACGCGCTGCTGAAGGCGCTGAATGCGGGCCGCGTATGACCTCGTCAACAGCTGCGCTCATCGCGTACCTGAAAAGGAAGTTTCCGGGTGCGCGAGTATCGAATCGCGTGCCGAAGGATCGACCTAAGAAATTCGTCACGGTCGAGCGTACGGGTGGTCAGCGTACGCATCTGTGGGATTCCCCGATGTTCGCGGTGCAGGCCTGGGCCACGACAGAGGCCGAGGCGTCGGCGCTTGCTGATGAGGTCGCTGACGCGATCCTCGCCTGGCAGCTCGACCCAATCGTCGCGTACTCCGCCGTGTCGGCGGTGTATGCCTTCCCGGACCCGGATTCCCGGGTGCCGAGGTTTCAACTGACGGTGAGTGCCACGTTGGCGCTCGCCTGACTTTTTCTCTTGACAGGAGAGTCATATGGCAGAGCATAATTCCGCTCTAGTTACTGCGGCTAAGCCGCAGAAGGGCGGCGCGTTTTTCGCCGCTACGCTGGGCACAGCGCTCCCCGCTGATGCGACGACCGCGCTCAATGCGGCGTTCGTGAAGCTGGGGTATCTCTCGGAGGACGGCTTCGAGAACCCGATTGAGACCGAGTCTAGCGACATGAAGGCGTTTGGCGGCGACGTCGTCCTCACGCAGCAGACCGGGTACAAGGAGACTTTCAAGACGAAGCTCCTGCAAGCGCTCGATCCTGACGTCCTGCGTGAGGTTTTCGGGCAGGAGAACGTGACGCAGGCTGGCGGTGCGGACAAGCCGATTTCGGTGCGTCATAACTCGAAGATCCTGCCTCGCCGCGTGTTCGTTTTTGAGGTGCTGCTCACGGGTGGCCTCATCAAGCGGATTGTGATCCCCGAGGGCCAGATCACCGAGCGCGGTTCAACCGTGTACAAGGACGGCGAAGCTGTTGGCTATGAGGTGACACTCGCCGCGTACCCGTCCGCGAAGGTCGAGGGCGATTGCGCCCGCGAGTACATCGCGAAGGCTGCGGTCTGATCGGCCTCACAATCGTGGGAGAGGGGCGGAGCCTGCCTGACCACCATCCCCGGGGCGCAGGCGGGGTCGCGCCCCGCCCCTCTTCCATACCACCCCAATAGGCGCGACATACTCACTTGATTAGAAAGGTTTAGCGCGATGACTTTTTACAACCAGATGCCGTCCGGTAACCCCGGAGATGTCGAGGTCGAGTGGCACGGTGGCCCTCGCGAGCAGGGCGGTTACCACACGGTCCGCCTCACGGATCCCTCGCTTGAGGGAATGCGCGAGCGTGCAGTTGAGGCGGCTAGCGCTAGTGCGTCGAAGCCTGCGCAGCAGGAGACGCCCGAGGCTCCTCACGGCCCGGTCCCGTCTGTCCTTCAGAAGCTGCGTACGATCACGATCAGGGGCGTACAGGTCACGGTCGACCCGACGATCTTCGACGACTTCGAGCTTCTTGAATCTCTCGCGGAGATTCAGCGCGGCGACGTCCTGGCACTGCCGGCAGTGTTCAGAGCTGTCGCTGGCGACGCGGCTCAGGCTCTGCTCGACGCAGTCAGGGATGAGCGGGGTCGAGTAACAGCGACGGCTGCGACTGAGATGCTCGTGCAGATCATGAGCGAGCTGGCCCCAAAAGCCTGACACTCGCCGCGATCCTGACGCGAGCGCCCGATGAGCTGGAGGCGGACTTCCTCCGGTTTTTCGGGCGCGGCCCGCGCCAGATGCCAGCCCGACAGACAGCGCGCCTCGCGTCAGTCGTCATCAAACAGACAGAGTCCTGGACACTGCGTGCGCTCGACCAGGAATGGCAGTGGCGGTCCCTCGACACGCACTTGGCCGCGATACAGGCCGACTCACTGCGCTGGCTCCAATGGGCAAAAACCGAGAACGCGCAGAAGGGCCGGAGCGCGCCGCCACCGATCCCGCGCCCGGGCACACGAGTTGAAATCGACCATATGCCCGACACGGACTGGATCGATGCGCAGCTGGGCGCAGCCCGCACGCCAGTTGAAAACTAGATAAGGAGAGGGCATGGCCGAAGAAGGACTTTCGCTCGGAACAGCATGGATTGACGTCGTCCCGTCGTTCAAGGGCTTGAAGAAGCGGATCGAGGAAGAACTCGGAGCGCTCGGAACGAGCGCAGTCACTGAGGCGTCGGAGTCCTGGGGTTCAAAAATAGGGCAGTCGCTCTCCACGCACATCGGCGGTGCCCTCTCCTCAATCGGCAAGATCGGACTCGGCGGCGTCGCCGCAGCCGTCGGCGGCATCACCGCTGCGCTCGCGGCTCAAGTCCCCGCAGCAATCGCAGCGAGCGACGCTACAGACAAATTCAAGAAAACCCTTGAATTTGCGGGCGTTGACCCCTCGCGAATCAAGCAGCTGACCAAAGCTGCGCAATCATACGCCGACCAGACGGTGTACGACCTATCGGACATTCAATCGGTCACGGCGCAGCTCGCCGCAAATGGGGTCAAGGACTTCGACAAGATGGCGGAAGCTGCCGGCAATGTCAATGCCATTGCGGGCGGCACCAAGGAGACTTTCAAGCAGGTCGCGCTCGCGCTCGTCCAGATCAACGGCGCGGGGAAGCTGACAACCCAGGATTGGAACCAAATAGCCGGGGCAATCCCTGGCGCATCTGGGAAAATCCAAGAAGCCCTCAAGGCCAATGCAGCGTTTACCGGAGATTTTCGGGACGCGATGTCCAAAGGCCAAATCACGGCGGAAGAGTTCAACCAAGCCCTGATGGACCTCGGCTTCACCGACGTCGCACAAGAGGCCGCGAAGTCGGCTTCGACCTTTGAAGGCGCGTGGGGCAACCTTGAAGCCGCCGTCGAAAAGGGGCTGGTCGCGTCCCTCGACAAGGTCAAGGAACCTCTGACAGACATCATCAACGCAGTCGGCGAGCAAGTCGGTCCAGCATTCGACGAAGCGGGCAAGCACGTCGACGTCCTCGCGGGCAAGCTCCGCCCCTTCGCAGACGCAATGAAGGACGGCAAACTCACCCTTGAGGACATCGCCAAAGCCCTCGGAGAAGCAACCGGAGGCTTCGCCGCGCTCGCGGGTGCAGGCATACTACTCGCTGATCCGTCGCTGATCATCGGAGCGTTTGACGCGCTCCCCTCGCCGTCCGCGCTCGCGGACAGGTTCTCGGGGCTTGGGGGTGCGGTCAAGGACGGCGTCGGTAAGGTGTTCGCGCCGGCTGCTGAGTCGGTCGGACAGCATGCGAAGAGCCTTGGCAGTGCCTTGAAGGCTGGAGCTGGTGAGGCGGCGTCGAATGTATCGTCGGCGATTGGTGAGAAGCTCTCGGGCGTCGGGCGCGTGATCCGCGAGGCTGGTGACAAGCACATCGGTCCGTCGTTCGGGATTATCAGTGAGGAGCTCTTGGATGCTGGCGGCGTCCTCAAGGAGAGCACAGGCAAGGCGCTCGGGCCGGCGATGCAGGCGATGCATGGAGTCGGCCCGAAGATGGGGCAGGCGCTGGCGGGCGCGGCTGGCCATATAGGTCCGGCGGCTGAGGGACTGATCAGCCAAGTCGGGATGTTCTTGAATCCGGCGCGATTCGGTAAGGTACTGGCGTTCGGCGGCCTGATTACGGCTGCAGTCGCAGGCCTCGGTGCACTGGTACAGGCGTCGGGCGGCGAGCTGACGACGCAGATCCAGACGATGATCTCGGACATGATCCTCAACGTCTCGAAATACGGCATGGAGCTGGTGTCAAACGCGCCGCAGCTGATCGCATCGGGCGCGGAGGCAGTCAAGACACTGATCACCGGAATCACGAATGCTCTGCCTGTACTGCTGAATATGGCAGGGCTGATTGTTGAATCGTTCGTCGGATCGTTCAGTAGCTGGCTCCCGCAGCTGATCCCAGCTGCCGTGCAGATGATCGTCGCGCTCGTGAAGGGCCTCGTCGACATGCTGCCGCAGCTAATCAACGCTGGCATAGAACTCATCAACGGGCTAGTGGCTGGCCTGACAGCCGCGATACCGGTGATTGTCGCAGCGCTGCCAGGCATCATCACATCGCTGCTCAATGCGCTGTCACAGGCAGTGCCGCAGCTAATCCAGGCCGGGCTAGACCTCCTGCTCGGGCTGGTCAACGGCCTGGCGGCGGCGCTGCCAACGCTAGCGACAGTGATCCCGCAGATCATCACAACAGTCGTCACGACACTCGTGACAGCACTGCCTCAGCTGATCGAAGCAGGCACGCAGGTCCTGCAGGCTCTCATCGATGGCCTGGTGGTCGCAATCCCTCTCCTGATGGATATGCTCCCGCAGATCATCACAACCATCGTGGACACTCTCGTCCAGAACCTGCCGCTGATCATCGATGCAGGCCTGAATCTGTTGATGACGCTGATCAACGGCATTATCACGGCCCTGCCACTGATCATCGATATGCTCCCGCAGATCATCACGACCATCGTTGATGTGCTCGTCCAGAACCTGCCGCTGATCATCAATGCTGGAGTGCAACTCCTGATGGGCCTGATCAACGGGCTAACAACCGCGATTCCGCAGCTCATCGCGATGCTCCCGCAGATCATCACGACAATCGTGACAGTACTCGTCCAAAACATCCCAAAGATCCTAGCGGCAGGCATCGCACTAATAGGAGGCCTCGCATCAGGACTCATACAAGCAGTCCCCGCGCTGCTAACCGCAGTAGGCCAGATCACAAGCAAAATACTTTCGGCGCTAGACAACGCGCCAAAGCTGTTATTCGACTCAGGCAAGAAGATCATCCAGGGCCTCGCCAACGGCATCTCATCGATGGCGTCAGCCGCGAAAAACGCTGTAACAGGCGTCATGAGTTCCGTGCGAAACCTGCTGCCATTCTCCCCGGCGAAGGAAGGCCCCTTCTCCGGCAAGGGCTGGTCACTCTACTCGGGCCAGTCGATTGTCGAAGCGCTCGCGGAGGGCGCTGCCTCGCGGTCGCCGCTCTTTGAAGAGGCAATCCGGGAGACGATGGCCGCAGGGCAAGCGCAGCTAGCGGACCTGGAGCTGGGGGCGATGCGCGTGTCTGCGGGGCTGGGCGGCGCGTCCGGACTGGCCAGAATGCAGATTTCGGGGCCTCAGACAGTCGTAGTGCGAGACTCGGACAATGCCCTCATCGGACGCATGAGGGTAGAGGCGTCGGGAGCTGTGTCGGAAGGACTGGCACCCGTGTCTCGAGCAGCGATGCGCGAGCGCATCGGATTCTAGAGAAAGCAGGGGTAGAGTGACAATCCAGTGGTCTGCGTCGTCCGGGTACATGTCTGTCGGCGTTGAGCTGTGGTACACCGGAGAGCCGGCGTCTGGGGCCGTGGAGGTCTATGCGCAGTTTTGGCTGCGCTCGGACGGGTACGGGCACCAGTACACGGCCCCGACATCCTGGTGGGGAGCGGTCGGCTCGGGCAGCGAGCAGGTGGCTTTTTCATCGCCGCGCGGCGGCACCGTGTACAAGGACATGGGCACGTCGCACTGGACGGAGGAACTGTCGCCAGACGCCGAACGGTGGATCAAGGTCGGGTACTCGCTGGGGCCGATCTGGAACGGCGGGCATCCGTCTCTGGAAGCGTGGCTGAAGCTGCCTGCCCGCCCAGCCAAGCCTCCGACAGCCCCGACATTCTGCGAGGCGTATCTGCGCCCTGACGGAAAGTCAGTGCAGGTGTTGTGGCCGCTGGCGAAGCCTGCAGACAAGGACTCGCCAGTAAAGTCCTACGTGGTCGAGCGTTGGGATGCGTATGCTGATAACTACTCGGGGCCGTGGCTCCCGAGAGAATGGCACGTAATCGCCTGGGTCGACGCGACTGGGTCTGATCTCGTGAAATTCTCGATTGTCGATGACAAGGCGATCACAGAGAATAACCGGTATTGGTACCGGGTGTCGGCCTCTCCGATTATCCCAACGCGTGTGCGATACGCTTCTGATTTCTACCCAGGCCCCGCGTCGCCGACGTCAGTGGGTGTGTCGACGCAGCCGGCGGCGATCAATAGCGTGAGGGCGTCCAAAAATGCCCAGGGGCAGATCGGCGTTACATGGGACATTTCGTTCCCATATCCAGAGGATGCGACAGTCGAGATCTGGGACGGGGATACGAAGGTCGGCGAGGTGCGTGCCGATGCCGACGTCTGGGTCCATGAGACAGCAGACCTGCAGGTTCCACACACCTACTACGTGTACGTCAAGACCGACAAGCTCGTGTCTGAGCGTTCGGCGGCATCGAATACGATCCAGGTCCTGCAAAAGCCCGGCATCCCAGACGTCACGGCCCCGACGGCATACACGCCAGTCGGAGCTGTGACGTTCGGATGGGCGCACAACTCTCTCGACGAGACCGCGCAGGAAGCGGCGGAGATCCGTTACCAAACGGTCTACACCGAGGCCGGAAACGGCCACCAAGCCGGGGACACATCTGCGTGGACGACAGTCGCGGTCTCAGGCAGCGAGCAAGAAAAAACTGTGGATCTGCCTGCAGGCACCATCGCTTTCCAGGTGCGCACAAAGGGCCAGTACCGCGAGTATTCGGATTGGTCTCCAGTGCGGCGATCCGTGGTGACGTATCCGCCCGTCGTGGCCCTCGCTCCCGAGGCAACGACACTCGACAAATCCGTCTTTGACGGCGTTCTAACGGTCTCCCACGTGCGCGGATCGTCGACGACGATCCGATCTGTCGTATGCGAGCTGCTCTCAGAGCGCCGCCAGGCGATTGAACAGATCAAGGGAACGGCGGCGGCGCTAAAAGCGATACCAACTTTCACTCGCGCAGAGCTGCGGTTTAAAGCACGCCTGGAGAACAAGGCTGCGTATATCGTGCGCGTGACACTCGTGGACGGGTATGGGCTGGCCACAACCGTTGAGCGTACATACAGGGTCGAGTACCCGACGCCGCCCCAGCCAATCGTGACTGCTGTGTGGGAGGAAGATGAGGGCGACATGTTCATCTCCATCGCTGCCCCAGCTGTCCCGCAGGGCGCGAAGACGCCTCCGACGGTCGAGACGCGCCTTGAACGCTCAATCGACGGTGGAGCGACATGGACGATCATCGCAGACAAACTCCCGCCGTCGACCATGTATAAAGACCGCGAGTGTTTGACGAATGGGACAACCGTGTATAGGGTCACTGCGACCTCAGCGCTGCCATCATCGTCGGCGACAGTGATAGAGGCCGTCGCGAATTCACAGGCGGTCTGGCTGAGCGCCGGGCCAGGCTATTCCCGAGCTGTTCGGCTTGCTTGGAATCCTACGACTGCTGTGAGCATGGGATTGGTGAACCGAGAGGTGAAGCACTTCGCGGGTCGGCGTCTAGGAGTCGAGCTGTCGGGCACACAGCGTCAGCGGGTGGTCTCCATATCGGCGTCGCTCGTAGACGCATCCATGCGAGAGCGAGCTGCGATTGAGGATCTCGCGTACATGCCTGCACCGTTCATGTATCGAGACCCACTCGGGAGAGTGCTGTACGGCTCTCTTTCTGAGGTGCAGCTAAGCCGTGCGATTGGCGGTGTGTGGGCCGTCTCCGCAAAGCTGACGGAGGTGAATCGTGGGTGATTTTGCGCCTGCGCGGCAGGCGGATTATCGGGTGATGCTGACGACGCCGGACGGGCAGGACATTGGTCTGCTTGACGGTGTCGAGTCCGGGGCGGTGACGCTGTCTGCGACGTCGCGTCTGCGAGCGTCGGGGCAGCTGAGCCTCACAGAGACGAGTCAGCAGATCGACTGGTTCAACACGCATGCTCGTGTTGATTACGTGCCGGTCGGAATGGAGGGGTGGCCGGTCGCGACTTTCGTGATGTCGTCGCCGACGCGCTCAGTCAATGATCACCGTGTGACGCGGGAGGTCGAGCTGCTCTCGACGCTCGCGTATCTCGACCGTATGGCGACCGACCGTATCGAGCAGGTCGAGCACGCCCACCTGACCGATGTCACTAAGTGGAGTCTGACTGCGCGATACGCGGCACGGGCCCGTAATCTACGATTGGGCTTCACAAGGTTCCTCGAGTGGGGGAAGAGTGGCGCGTTTGGTGACATCCTTGAGGCAATCACGTACGACGTCGGCACGAACGTGCTCACGATGTTCAACGATTGCGCCCGCGTCGTCGGATGGGGTGCTCTGACCCCTGACCCGTACGGTGTCATCACGGGCGGGCCGTACATTCGACCGTCGCGCCGTCCGGTGTCATACGTTTTCCGCGAGGGAGACGAGGCGATCCACTCTGCGGACTGGACAATCGACCGCGATCTGTTCGCAGTGCCAAACGTCGTCATCTGCGTTGGCACACCGGGATCTGACGACACCAAGCGAGGCCAGGACAGGTATGACGCGGGACCGTCTCCAGCAGTGGTCGGTGTGGCCAGGAATGACAGTAGGGCTGACCCGCTCTCAACTGTAAATAGAGGCGAGGTCGTTCACGTCGAGACAGGCGTGAAAGTCACGAGCCAGGAAGCGATTGACCAGTGGGCAGCCCGCATCCTCGCGGAGAAGTCAATGCCAGCGGCGACACTAGTGATCGAACATCTCCCGGTCAACATCAGACCGGGCGACGTCGTTGAATTTGTGTCGCAGGGGCAACGCCTCCGGGGCACGGTACAGAAAATGGAGATCCCTCTCTCCCCTACCGCACTCGTGAAGACAGAGATCAAGGAGATTCGCGGTGAATGACGTCGATTATCTAG
>ERZ772956.432-NODE-432-length-32172-cov-22.821528_pt1 | contig 32172 bp, 19 predicted proteins | sample MGYA00580683_ERZ772956 | MGnify/ENA primary metagenome ERZ772956 (study PRJEB29015, sample SAMEA2738077) | human oral metagenome | biome: human oral; feature: human-associated habitat; material: saliva | place: China | collected 2212 ... | reverse complement strand
TTTCAGGTGGACAACGTTCAAAGATTTTACTTGCAAAATTGCTTTTAGAAAAGCCTGATATTTTGCTTCTTGATGAGCCTACTAACTACTTGGACGAAGAGCATATAAATTGGCTTAGAAGATATTTACAAAATTATGAAAACGCCTTTATTTTAATTTCTCATGATATTTCATTTTTAAATTCTGTAATAAATTTGATTTACCATGTTGAAAATTGTGAAGTAAATAGATATGTTGGAGATTATGACGAGTTTTTAAGACTTAAAGAGTTGAAACAAAGACAAATTGAAGCTGCTTATAAAAAACAACAACAGGAAATTCAAGAGCTTGAGGACTTCGTGCAAAGAAATAAGGCTAGAGTTGCTACTAGAAATATGGCGATGTCAAGACAGAAAAAACTTGATAAAATGGAAAAGATTGAGCTTGTAAGGGAAAAACCAAAGCCTGAATTCTATTTTGAAACAGCTCCTTCCACAAGCAGATTAATTTTTGAAACAGAAGATTTGGTAATAGGTTATGATAAGCCGATTAGTAAGCCTTTAAATCTTCGTATGGAAAGAGGAGATAGAATTGCTATCGTAGGAGCAAACGGACTTGGTAAGACAACTCTTGTAAATACAATTCTTGGAAATATTAAAGCTATTTCAGGTTCTGTTTCTTTCGGTCAAAACTTAGCAATAGGATATTTTAAACAAGAAGAGCATTACGACAATAACAATACACCTATTGATGAGATGTGGGAGAAATTTCCAAGTTGGGAACAATTTAAAATTCGTGCTGCACTTGCAAAATGTTCTCTTACAAATGTGCATATAGAATCACAGATGAAAGTTTTAAGTGGTGGAGAACAGGCAAAGGTAAGACTTTGTAAAATTTTAAATGAAAAGACAAATATCCTAATGCTTGACGAACCTACAAACCATCTTGATCCGGAGTCAAAGGAAGAATTAAAAAGAGCCTTAAAAGAATACAAGGGAGGAATCTTTTTAATCTCTCACGAAAAAGACTTTTATACAGATATAGCGACAGAGATTTGGAATATGGAAGATTTTTCATTATTGTAGTTAATAGATTCAGCAATTGAGGTTAGAGAATAAATTTTAAAATGTATTCTTTAACCTTTTTTATTGTGAGCAAAAAATTCTTTTTAAAATAGCTGAAATTTCGTTTTTTGTAATTTTAAATCAAATTTCTTTATAATTATTAATTAATTGAGTTAGATTAAGTTGTTTTTTATAAATATAACATATATATTGATAATTGAAATTAATTTAAACTTTTGTTAAGGATTAGAGTAGACATTAAATGCCAAATATGGTATAATAAAAATGATTTTTTACTTTATGAATAAAATTATATATATTTAATCATAAGATTAATTGGGGTATTGAGCGGGAATTATAATTAAATATATATAAGATTTTTTTATTGAAAATTTATTACTTATGGAAGGAGAACGAGAAAGTGAAGAAAAAAGAAATCATTAATAAGGTTATATCAATGTTGACTATTTTTGCATTGATTATACCGATTGCATCTCAAGTTAAAGCAGCGGACCCTGTTAAAGGGATAGAAGTCAATGCAGATAGTACTGAATTGGATAAAGCTGTAAAAGACGGCAAGGCTTCCGGGCTTGACATTACAGAAGACCCAAAACAAGATAAGGGTTCTGTAAATTCAAATGCAGAAGCTGATGCAAAGTTGGCTGAAATTAACGCTGACTATAAGGCTCAAGTTCAAAAAATTAAAGCAGCAAAAGTCAAAATGGACGATTATAATGCCAAAAAAGCTAAATATGATAAAGAAAAAGAAAAGTATGACAAGGACTTGGCTAAATATAATGAAGATTATGCAAAGTACCTAAAAGATTATGAAGACTTTAAAAAGCAATATGATGAAGAAAAAAAGAAAATGGATAAGGCATTAGAAGAATATAAGAAACACAAAGATGAGGAAGGATACTTATCTTCTCCATATGCTAAGACTCTTGTATATGATTCAGAACCGGATGCAGAACTAACTCTATCTGATAATCAAGGAAATTATATTACTAAAAAGGCAGTAGATACTGCATTTAGTAAGACAGATAAATATTCCAAGAGTTTGTTGCAGTTGGATGATATGAGTGTTAAAGAATTGGAAGCTGCCGGAGGAATTACAAATAAGATGGAATTATATGGAAATTTCGACGATAAAGCTTCATGGAAAACTAATGTTAGTGAAAATGGTACTGTAAAATGGGCAACAGTTCTACTACAAAAAGGGCAAAGCGTAACAGCTACATATACAAATCTTAAAAAGACTTATTACAACGGTAAAAAGATTTCTAAAATTGTATTTAAATATACTGTAACAGGAGATTCAGCTTTTAAAAACGGTAAGGCGTGGTTAGGTATATTTACAGATCCGACACTTGGAGTGTTTGCATCTGCATATACGGGAGAAAACGAAAAAAATACTTCAATTTTTGTTAAAAATGAATTTACATTTTATGATCAAGACGGAAAAGAAGTTGATTTTAAAGATGCACTGATGTCAGTCGCATCTCTTAATCGTGAACATAATTCCATAGAGCTTGCCAAAGATTATAAAGCAGGACAATTTGTAAAGATTACCGGCTCAACAGTAGGTGAGGATAAAGCTCGTAATTTGATTTATGCGACTGAAAGCTTAAACTTTAAAAAAGATGAAGGCGGTTGTAAACATACAATGTATAAACGTGAAGGCGAACCCGGTTCAGGCTGGGATACAGCAGATGCACCAAATTCATGGTATGGTGCAGGTGTAGTTAGATTACAAGGTAAAAGTAATTATATTACACTTGGAGCGACTTCAGCTACAAATATTTTAAATCCTCCGGATTATGGTCCTAAGGTTAAAGATAAAGATAATACTGAAGGTAAAAAACCTAATATATGGTATTCATTAAACGGAAAAGTTCGTGCGATTGGTATTCCTGAAATAAAAGCAAAGGAACCTAATAAGCCGGTTAAACCTACACCACCAGAAGAACCGCAAAAGCCGGAAACAAAAATAACTTATCATCACAGTGTATTTTATGTAAAATCACAAGTAGAAAAGAAAGCGCTTAATGAAAATAATAAAGATATAGACAATAGTACGGTAAAAACAGGATCAGTAGTAAACTTTGAATTAAATACATCTGATTTTCCAAAGGGACACGAAAAGATAGAATCCTTAGTATTTACTGATACATTACCTGAAGGTTATGAATTAGACTTAGATGGAACAAAAGCAAAGAATTCCGATTATGATGTAGAATATACTAAGGAAACCGGACTTCTTAAATTCACAGCAAAGACGAGTTTATTAGAAAAAATAAATAATGATCTTACAAAAGATGCAAAAGTTCCATCACCTAAAATCACAGGAAAAGTAACAAAAGAAGGAACAAAATACGAAAATAAATTTAAAGTTAGTATAAATAATGTTTATAATGTGGAATCAAAACCTGTTAAGGTTTATACACCAACTGAACCTAAAAAAGATGTTTTTAAAGGTAGTGATATTACAAGTATTGACGGTAAGATTGTAGAAGCAGGACAAGAATTGCGCTATGAAATCACTTACAAAAATACTACCGGAACTAAACAAACCGTAACTATAACTGACAAAATTCCGCAGTATACAAAATTCGTTTCTGCAGATAATGACGGAACAAAAAATGGCGGTACTGTTAAATGGGTTAAAGAAGTAGAAGATGGTAACTCTATAACTGTTAGTTTTAAAGTAAAAGTTGATGATGACGTAAATGGCAAACCAATTGACAATATATCTCATGTTAAAGATGGATTTAATGAGTCAGATACAAATGAAACTCATAATCCAACACCTACAAAACCTAAAAAAGAAGTATTTGACAGTAAGAATGATAAGGTAAGTATCGACGGAAATGAAGTAAAAGCAGGACAAGAATTGCTTTACAAAGTAACTTACAAGAATACAACAGGAACAAAGCAAACTGTAACAATAACTGATAAGATTCCGGAACATACAACATTTGTTTCTGCAGATAATGACGGAACAGAAAATAGCGGAACTATTAAGTGGGTTAAGGAAGTAGAAAATGGAGATTCTGTAACAGTTAGCTTTAAAGTAAAAGTTAATGATAATGTAAATGGTCAAAAGATACTAAACAAAGCAAATGTAGTTGATGGAAATAACAAGTTTGACACAAACGAAACAACAAATCCAACATCAACAAAACCTAAGAAAGATGTATTCAGTCCTAGCGATGATAAAGTAAGTATAGACGGAAATGAAGTAAAAGCAGGACAAGAACTACTTTACAAAGTAACTTACAAGAACACAACAGGCAAAGAACAAAAAGTTGTAATAAAGGATAAAATTCCTGAATATACAACTTATGTAGAAGGATCAGCTAGCAACAAAGGCGTTTACAAAGACGGTGAAATCACTTGGACTAAAGAAAAAGTAGCAGATGGAGAAACATTTGAAGTTACATTCAAAGTAAAAGTAAATGACAATGTAAACGGCGAAAAGATATTAAATAAAGCAAATGTAGTTGAAGGAAACAACAATTACGAAACAAACGAAACAACAAATCCAACATCAACAAAACCTGTAAAAGATGTTTTTGACAGTCAAGATAACAAAGTAAGTATTAATGGAAACGAAGTAAAAGCAGGACAAGAATTACTTTATAAAGTAACTTACAAGAATACAACAGGAAAAGAACAAAAAGTTGTGATTAAGGACAAGATACCTGAACATACAACTTATGTAGAAGGTTCTGCAGATAATGGTGGAGTTTACAAGGATGGAGAAATTACTTGGACTAAAGAAAAAGTAGCAGATGGAGAAACATTTGAAGTTACATTTAAAGTAAAAGTAAATGACAATGTAAACGGCGAAAAGATTTTAAATAAAGCAAATGTAGTAGATGGAAATAACAAGTTTGACACAAACGAAACAACAAATCCGACACCTACAAAACCTGTAAAAGATGTTTTTGACAGTCAAGATAACAAAGTAAGTATTGATGGAAACGAAGTAAAAGCAGGACAAGAATTACTTTATAAAGTTACTTACAAAAATACAACAGGAAAAGAACAAAAAGTTGTGATTAAGGACAAGATACCTGAACATACAACTTATGTAGAAGGTTCTGCAGATAATGGTGGAGTTTACAAGGATGGAGAAATTACTTGGACTAAAGAAAAAGTAGCAGATGGAGAAACATTTGAAGTTACATTTAAAGTAAAAGTAAATGACAATGTAAACGGCGAAAAGATTTTAAATAAGGCGAATGTAGTTGAAGGAAACAACAATTACGATACAAACGAAACAACGAATCCGACACCATTAAAGCCAAGACCGATAATACCAAAAACAGGATATGCAGTTAATACAGCATTATATACAGTACTGTTAGGATTATCAACAGGAGCACTTAGTGCAATAAAAATCAGATATAAAAAAAAGAATAAGAAATAAATTCTTACAAAATTAAATATTTGAAGTTGAAAAGATTGAGAAGTAAAAAGCTCAATCTTTTTTTGTGAAAATTATAAAAAATGAGTGAAAAATATAAAAAAATAATACAAAATTTTATAATGTTTCAAATACAATCTTTTAGTAGTATTACTAATTGACAATTAGGACTTTTTATAGTATATTTAAGATAGTTATTCTTTACAGAGAATAAAGGATACAAATAAGGAGTGATTTTATGAAAAAGAAGTTATTGTTAATGTTAATGGTAGGGTCGATAATTCTACCAAGTGTTGTATTTTGGGGTAGTCCAAAACACGAAGTTGTTGCAGAAAAAAAGGAACAAACAGTTAATTTGAATGTCGTTCCACATGTAAATGGACATAAGTTAAAAGATTTTTCTAAAATTGATGTAGATGCTTTAAAAGTAGGTGTTAGTTATTTTGATTCTACATATAATGAAATTAAGTTATTTTCTGAACAAAATGATAAAAATTTAGTTATAAGAAAAATCCCTAAAAATACTCAAGGGGTTATGTTATACGCAAATAATCAGGAAGAAATTAATGAGTATGGAGTTAGAGTTAAGAGTGCGGACTTTAATTACTATAATGGAAAGACAGTTCCGATATTTGAAAGTATTGATAATGAAGATCCTCATTACTTAAACACAAAGGAAGATAGCTATTTAGCGATAAATTATGAATTAAAATATGATTTAAAACTTAATTTTGAAAATGAAGAATTTGCAAAGAATGTGGAAATTGAACTTTTAGATCATGATAATAGACATGTGGATATTCAAAAAGAAATTAAAGGAAATTCAGTTATTATCAAAAATATTGAATATAATCCTGTTAAGTCTTCTTTAAAATTAAAATTGGACAATAAAGTATTTAAGCTTAAATCAAATGAAAATGCATCTGCTAATGAACAAGAGTCTAATGTTTTTATGTTAACTCCTAGTTTTAAAAATAAAAAAGTTAATGCTGAAAAACATTTAGAAGTATCTGTAGATTTAGAAGAATTCAAAAAGGAAGTTTCAAAACCTTTAAATATTCCTGATAAAGCTCTTAGACAAGAAATTTATAAACAAAATTTTGAAATTTATAAACATATTCCTGCAGATGTTGATGAGAACAAGGCAAAGGCTAACTTTGATATTTATGAATCACAAGTGGAATATATCAAAAAGTTAATGATTGCAGAAAATGTTGATGCAACAGGTGTTGAAAAATTAATTAATGTAAATATTTTAGAAGTAAAAGGAAAAAAACACAATAACTTTAATTTCTCTACATTCAAAAAACTTGAATATTTAGATATAAATAAAGTTGGGATTGAAACTTTAGATGTTAGTGCTTTAGAACATTTGAAATCAATAAAAGCAAATGACAACAATCTTAAAGAAATTAAATTTAATCTTACAAATAAGATTGAATGGTTAGATTTAAAGGGAAATAATTTTACAAATGGATTAGATTTCACAAAATTAACTTCTCTTAAACACCTTGATTTGTCAGATCAAAAAGAAAAGTTAAAAAATATTGATATTACGCCACTTGTAAATCTTACTGAACTTAAACTTGAAAGACATAATTTGAAGAAGTTGGATCTTTCTAAAAATACAGAACTTTTATCTTTATCTTTAGATAATAATAAAGAAGATGATATGGGTCTTACAGAAATTGATTTAAGCAATAATAAGAAGCTAACGGCAATTTATCTTAAAGAAAACAAATTATCTGAATTAAAACTTAAAAATTTATTATTATCCGGATTGAATATTCATGGAAACAGATTGACTACTATTGATTTATCAACTGTTGAATTTAAAAAAGATTATTCATATTTCGATTCAATCCAAAGAGTAAAATATAAAACAAATAATCTTACTAAAATTGATATGAGTAAAATTGTAGGAAAAGAAAATTTAGATAAGGTTAAAGTTGATGAAAAAGATACAAATCTTTCTTATGACAAAAATACTGGAATTTTAAATATAAGTTCAAATAATCCAAAAGGTTTTAAATATATTTACAATACCGGAAACAGTGGAACATTCAGTGCTATGGTTGTAAATGTTGAGTTGGAATTAGATGAAACAAAGCCGGAAGTCAATAAAGAAGCTCTACAAAAAGCAGTTGAAAAAGCAAAAGTCCCTGAAACAACAAAGGGCAAAACTGAAGAATCAATAGAGGTAATGAATAAAGTTCTGAAAAAGGCTGAAGAAATTTTGGCAAAAGCCGATGCAACACAAGAGGAAGTTAATAAGGCAGAAGAAGAATTGACAGCTTCAATAAATAATCTAAAAGACAAACCAAATCTTCCAAAAGTTGAAAAAGTTGAACTAAAAAATGAAGACGGTTCAATAGTTGTAACAGGAGATACTAATACTTTGAATAAAGATTGGAAAGTCTTAACAAAGGGAGTAAATCCAAGTGAATTAGTCGGAAAAGAATATGATGCTTATGATATAAATTTGAAAGATGCAAATAACGGAGAAACTCAACCAAGAGGCGAAGTTACCGTTACAATTAAAGTAAAATTAAAGGTAGAAAAATTATATCATATAGACGGTGGATTAAAAGAAATTCCATTCACTTATGAAAATGGAAAGATAACTTTTAAAACAAATCATTTCAGCGTTTATGCAGTAGTTTATGGAAATAAACAAAATGATAATAGAAAATTGGGTAGTAACAATAATAAATCCGGAAAAGATGCTGGAAAGAGTAAAAATTCAATTAAGAAAAACAAACTTCCAAGAACAAATATATCAGGCGGATTGAGTTATATGATAACTTCAATCTTAGCTTTAGGAGTAGCCGGAGCTGTTGGATATAAGAAAAAATATTAAAAATTTTAAGGTATTTAATATAGAGGTTGGGAAAATTCCAACCTTTATTATTTTGTATAAATTTTAAATAATATTTGAAGTTTATTTACTATTAACGTCAAGCCATTGAGCAGAGATTTCTTTTTATACGTCATTTCTACCAGAACGAAGCGAAGCTGAGTGTAGTGGAGAAATCTCATATTTTTACTTTTCTACAAGCAATAGTAGGTCTGACGCAAAGATTGTTCAAATCTTTGATTTGAGTACAATCGATTGCGAAAATCTCATAGTTTTGCTTTTCTACAAATAGTTTTTTTGTTATTTTTGTATAAAAATTTAAAATTTTTAATAGTAAAATTACCATTTTCAGATAAATTGAATAACAACATAATTTTTAGTTGCATATTTATTCGAATTATGATATAATGAAGTTGCAATATAATGCGACGCAATGATGTTGTATTATGTTTTAAATAAAATATTAATAAATTTATTTGGTTTTGAGGAGGTATTAAAAATGAAAAAATTTATTTCCGGAGTTTTGACTTTTGCAATGTTAATTTCCGTTTTGCCGAAAGTAAGTTTTGCAGAGGAAGAAAAGGCAAAGTCAGAAACTGTTAGCAAAAAAGAAGTTGCTAAGACTGAAAAAGATTCAGAAAAAGTAGAGAAAAAAGTAGAAAAACAAGAAGTTAAGATTGAGAAAAAAGTAGAAGAAGGAGCTAAAAAATCTGAAAAAGTTGTTCCTGTTAAGGTTAAAAAAGAAGAAAAAATCAATAAAATACGTTTAACTGACGGTTATAAGGTTATTTATGTGTTCAGGTCAATAACTAATAATAGGGAATTACCGGATGAAGTAAAGGCATTAAAACCTGTAGATAAAACGGATGTTGGTAATGGAGAAAAGATTGCTCTTCCAAAATTCGCTGATGTAAAAGTAGCAGACGGAACTTGGAAATTTGTAAATTGGAAGACACCAAAAGGTAATGGTTTGGTAGTTGTAGAAAATGAAGTTACGGTTAATGGTGAAGATTTGAGATTAGAAGGCGAATGGATATTTGAAAAAAATAAACCTGTACCTGAAAAATATAATGTAACATTTGAGTTTAAATCAGTAACTGATGGCAAAAAATTACCTCAAGAAGTTTTAGACAAAAAACCTGCAAACAAATCAGATGTAGTTGCCGGAACAGATATAGTACTTCCAGAATTTGCTGATGTAAAAGTGACAGATGGAACTTGGAAATTTGTAGGTTGGCAGTTAGCAAAAAAAGATAAAAATTTTGATGTGATAGGTAAGGTACAAGTTGATAATGAAGATTTACGTTTAGTAGGTAAATGGAAATTTGAAGAAGATAAAAATGTGAAACCACAAAAACCAAATCCAAAGCCACAACAAAAACCACAACAAAAACCGTTAAAGCCATTGAAACCACAAAAACCTAAAGTAAAAGTACAAAAAGGTAGAATGTTACCGAAGACAAATGTAGAGAGTGCATTTTCTTATGTATTACTTGCGTTAGCGGGAATAGGTGGAGCGTATATTGCAAAGAAAAAAGATAATGAATAGAATAGAAATATTACGAAAAGACTAGGGAAACCTAGTCTTTTTTGCATATAAAAATTTTATTAAAAAATAAAAATAGTGTTATTTATAAAAAAATTCATATTTTTATATGAAAAACTATATATTTTTTTAAAAATTTGAAATTATTATTGTATATATATTTATGCTATGCTATAATATAGTTATACTATAATATGATATAAAAAGATTATAATCATATTGCAATATAGTATAAGACTAGAATTATATCTAAATATAGTTTTAGTAAATTTATTTTATTTTAGGGGGAATCAAATATGAAAAAATTTATTTCTAAAGTTTTGATCTGTGCGATGTTGATATCGGTATTACCGAAAACTAGTTTTGCACACGAAGAAAAGATAAACACTACAACAGTCAGTGAAGAACAAAAAGCTAAAACTGAAAAAGTAGAGAAAAAAGAAGAAGTCAAGGCTGAAGAAAAAGTAGAGAAAAAAGAAGAAGCCAAAGCTGAAGAAAAGGTAGAGAAAAAAGAAGAAGCTAAAGCTGAAGAAAAAGTAGAGAAAAAAGAAAAAGCCAAAGCTGAAGAAAAGGTAGAGAAAAAAGAAAAAGCTAAAGCTGAAGAAAAGGTAGAGAAAAAAGAAAAAGCTAAAGCTGAAAAAAAAGTGGAACAACCTGTTACTGCTAGCTTAACAAAAGCAAGAGCAACAGAACCTAGATATTCAGTAGAATTTCATTTTGATCCAATACCTGATAGTAAACAATTACCACAGGCTATAATAGATAAATTACCAGAAGATAAAACAAATGTTGAAGATGGTACAGTAATCAATCTACCAAGTTTTGCTGATGAGGTAGTTGAAGATAAAGGCGGATTTTGGAAATTTATAGGTTGGGAAATGTTTCCAGTTATTAGAAGTACAAGAAATTTAATTGACGGAAATACAGTTACAGTTAATGGCTCAGATTTGATTATAATAGGAAAATGGGGATTTGAAGCATCTTATTTTGTAGAATATGCATTTAAGTCAATAACCGCTGGGAAAGAATTGCCAGAGGATGTATTGGTTAAGTTACCGGAAAAACAAACAGGTATTCCAGCTGAAACAGAAATAACTCTTCCTGAAATGACTGATGTAAAAGTAGAAGGTGGAACTTGGAAATTTGTAAGATGGTCTTGGGGTGCATATTATAGAGGAACAAGAGATGATGGTCAAGATCAATCAGTTTTTGTTGATCAAGATTTGCTTGTAACAGGAGAATGGGAATATGTAGAAGATCCTGAACCTGAAAAGTATGATGTGACTTTTACATTTAAATCAATAACTCCCGGCAAGGAATTAGCCGATGAAGTAAAAGCTAAAACTCCTGCAAATAAACTAGGTGTTGAAAATGGAACAGTAATTTTTCTTAAAAAATTTGCTGATGTAAAAGTTATAGACGGAACTTGGAAGTTTGTAAAGTGGCAGTTAGCAACTGGACCTGCAATTGTAGATGTAGAAGATGAAGTTACAGTTAATGGAGCAGATTTGAACTTAACAGGATTATGGAAATTTGAGCCTGACCCTGAAAAGTATAATGTAACTTTTCATTTTGTCACATTAACTCTTGGTAAAGAATTACCTGCTGAAGTTTTGACAAAGAAACCTGCAAATCAATCAGATGTTCCAAGCGGAACAGTAATACCTCTTCCAAAATTTGAAGATGTAAAAGTCGAAGGTGGAACTTGGAAATTTAGATATTGGTATTTGTCATTAGGTGACCATGGTAATGAAGTAGAAAATGAAATTACAGTTGAGAATGCTGACTTATTTTTAATCGGAGGTTGGGAATTTGAAAAAGACCCTGAGCCTAAAAAGTATGATGTAACATTTAGATTTGTATCTGTAACTGCCGGGAAAGATTTACCACAAGCTGTATTAGATAAATTACCTCCAAATCAAATTGGTATTGATAATGGTACCTTAATAACACTTCCAATTTTAGAAGATGTAAAAGTTGACGGTGGCACATGGAAATTTGTGAAGTGGCTTGTAGAAAAAGAAGATGGAATGCATGTTGTACAAGCGGGACCAATGGTTCAAGATGAAGATTTGAAATTAGTTGGTGAATGGAAATTTGAAGAAGATCCTAAACCTGAAAAGTATAATGTAGAATTTCAATTCTATTCAGTAACTAAGGATAAGGAATTACCTGATAAAATAAAAGCAAAATTACCTGCAAATAAAACAGATGTCTTAAATGGCACAGAAATACCTCTTCCAAATTATGAAGATGTAAAAGTAAAAGGTGGAACATGGAAATTCTTAGGTTGGTATTCAATTAAAGGTGCTGAACATAATAAGGTAGAAAATAAAGTGGTAGTGGATAATGACAATTTATATTTATTAGGTCAATGGAAATTTGAAGCTGATAAAAAACCACAACCAAAACCGCAAAAACCTAAAGTACAAAAAGGTAGAATACTTCCAACGACAAATGTTGAAAGTGCATTTACTTATGTAGTGCTTGCATTAGCAGGAATAGGTGGAGCGTATATTGCAAAGAAAAAAGATAATGAATAGAATAGAAATATTACGAAAAGACTAGGGAAACCTAGTCTTTTTTGTGTGAAAATTTTGAAAAACACATAAATAAATCTCTATTTTTATCTAAAAGCACACTCTTTTTAAGATTCAATTTTGGTATTAGTATCTATTATAGAAAAATAACAGATTTTTCAATAATTTTTTAAAAAATATTATTGAACATTTTTATGTTTAATGTTATAATATAGCTATAATACAATATTTTTAAAAATGAGTGTAATAGTAATGTAATACAGTAGTACATATTTAAAATTATGATTTAATCATACTCTCTTTAAAATTACAATTTTTTTGTTAGGTATGATTAATTATAATAGATTTATTTATTTTTAAGGAGGGTCAAGATGAAAAAATTTATTTCGAGAGTTTTAATATGTGCAATGTTAATTTCGGTATTACCGAAAACTAATTTTGCAGATGAAGAAAAAGTAAAATCTGAAGCAGTTAAGAAAGAGGAAACTGCAAAAAATGAAAAAACAGAAAAAAATGCAGAAAAAAAGGAAACTAAAGTAGATAAAAAAGAAGAAGCCAAGACTGAAAAAAAAGTAGAGAAAAAAGAAGAGGTTAAGGCTGAAGAAAAAGTAGATAAAAAAGAAGAAGCCAAGACTGAAAAAAAATTAGAAAAACCTATTGCTACCAGCCCAATAAAACCAAGAGCAACAGAAGATAGATATTCAGTAACATTTAGCTTTGTATCAGGAACTGAAGGTAAAGATTTACCTGCAGAAGTATTAGGGTTAAAACCTGCAGATCAAACAGATGTTCCTGCTGGTACGAATATACCTCTTGAAAATCTTGGAGAAGTTATTGTTCCTGAAGGTACTTGGCATTTTGTAAAATGGACTGCAAAAATTGGTGAAGCAACTATTGATTTACAAGATTCAATTCAAGTTGATAATCAAGATTTGGAAATAGTTGGACATTGGAGATTTGAAGAAAATCCTCCACTTGAAAAACATACTGTTTTTTATGTATTTGAATCAGGTACTGAGGGAAAAGATTTACCTCAAGAAGTAATGGATAAAAAACCTGCAGATAATCCAAATGCTCTAAACGGATCACCGGTTCAAATCTTTAATATTGAAGATGTAGAAGTTCCAGACGGAACTTGGAAACTTGAAGGCTGGTATAGAGAAGTAGAAGGCGAAAGAAAACTTATTGATAGTGAAGTAATGGTTGAAGATGAAGATATAACTGTATATGGAGTATGGAAGTTTACAGAAAAAGCTAAAAAGTATAATGTAGAATTTTCTTTCTATTCAGTAACTAAGGGTAAGGAATTACCTGATGAAATAAAAGCAAAATTACCGGCAAATAAAACAAATGTTCTAAAAGGAACAGTAATAGCACTTCCAACTTATGAAGATGTAAAAGTTGAAGGAGGAAAATGGATATTTGAAGGTTGGCTTTTAGAAACAGAGTTTGGTTATATAGATGTAAAAAAAGAAGTGGTAGTAAATAATGGCAATTTATTTTTAGCAGGTCCATGGAGATTTGAAGCTGATAAAAAACCACAACCACCAAAACCATTAAAACCACAAAAACCTAAAGTACAAAAAGGAAGAATGCTTCCAAAGACAAATGTAGAAAGCGCATTTAGTTATGTAATACTTGCATTAGCAGGAATAGGTGGAGCATATATTGCAAAGAAAAAAGATGAAGAATAAAAAATTATAAAAAAATAGAGAGTTTTGACGCTCTCTATTTTTATGTTTAATTAAAAGATTTAGTATTTTTAAATCTTTTTAATTTGTTTTAAAATTGCTTGATTTTAATTTTTCCAATGTGTTTCTTACAACCGGAATTAAAAGTAATAATACAGTTATAATTCCTTCTGTTCCAATATATGAAAAATTATACCAGATTGAGTAAAACAATGGATTCCAACCTTTAGGAGCGTAAGAACCGAAGAACACATATCCGGAGAACACTGCAAAGATAAATCTTCCTGTAATTGCTATAAGGTAAGCAGGTATTAATTTATCTTTTTTGTTTGCGAATAATCCGCTAAGTCCAAGAGAACCAAATGCTAAAATATAGTCAATAATTGCTTGAACGGGTGTATAGACTTCAGGTTTTATCAATAAATTTAAAAGTCCGAAAGTTATACCTGCTATAAGTCCTACTCTAAGACCGAACATATAACCTATAAAAACTACAAAAATCATTGAAAATAAAGTTATACTTCCTCCTTGTGGCAAGCTAAAAAACTTTATTTGATTTGCACTAATTCCAAGTGCCAATAAAATGGCTGAATAGGTTAGTGCTTTTGTAGAAAATATTTTTTCATCTCTTCTAAAATAAAAGACGAAAAATAAAAACGCAAAGGAAATTAACAATATAATAGTTGTTTTTCCTCCTATTGTTGAGAAAAATTTCCCAAAATTTTCCATAAAAAAAACCTCCTAAGATATTCACTAGAAAGTCCATATTAAAAAGACTATTCAACTTCCCTACGTCAGTATTATCTGAATCAGGTACAAAGGGTATTTCTCAGCTTAACAGCACCCCTAGCGAATAAAAATATTTTGTATTTACATACCCTAATTTCCTACCCATTTTTTTATTTATTAAACATAGTGTATTATTGAGTAAATTGTATAAAAGTGATATACTTTAATCATAAAAGTTTTTAAATTAAGGAGATATTATGAAAAAAATATTAAATTTAGCTCATAGAGGTTTTTCCGGGAAATTCCCTGAAAATACAAAAATTGCTTTTTTAAAGGCGATAGAACATTGTGATTGTGACGGATTTGAAACTGATGTTCATATGACAAAGGATAAAAAACTTGTAATAATTCATGATGATACTGTTGATAGAACTTGCTCAAATGGAAGTGGCTTTATCAAGGATTTGACTTCAAAAGAGCTCTTACAAATGGAATTCGGTTCACATAAAGGAAGTGAATTTTTAGGAGAAAAAATTATATTTTTAGATGAGCTTTTACAAATTGTAAAGGATAACAAACTTTTCGTAAATTTGGAACTTAAGAATAACTATGTTTTTTATTATGGACTTGAAGAAGCTATTATCAATATGGTAAAAGAGTTTGGACTTAAAGATAATGTTATTTTATCTTCATTTAATCACGAATCTATGGAACTTTGTAAAAAAATTGATTCAAGTTTTAAGACTGGATTATTATTTGACAGTCCACTGATGAACACTATTGAATATATGAGAGGGATTAAACATGAGGCTGTTCATCCCGGATATTATATGCTTTTACAAAAGCCGGCTTGGGTAGAAGAATTTAAAAAGATGGGTCTTGAAATAAATACCTGGACAGTAAATGATGAAAAAGCAATGAAGTATCTAGTTGAAATGGGAGTTGATGCAATAATCGGGAATTATCCTGACTTAACTTCAAAAGTTTTAAAAGAATTATAAAAAAATCTTTAAAAGTATTGCAATTAGTATATATTTATGATATACTACTTAAGTATCACTTTTGGATACTTTGATATTTAAAAAGCCTTGTCTTTTTACAATATCGATCGCATAGCAGTCGAGGTTGCGATTAATAAGTCCTCGCCTACAAAATCGCTGGGTAGCGATGTCTAAATAACCCAATATTGTAAAAAGAATTAAGGAGGAATGAAATGAAAAGTTACGTAGCAAAACCTTGCGATGTTAATCGTAAATGGTATGTGGTTGATGCAAAAGACGTTGTTTTAGGTAGACTTGCAGCAGAAGTTGCTTCAATCTTAAGAGGAAAGAGAAATGTTAGATTCCAACCATCATTCGATATGGGAGATTATGTTATTGTTGTTAATGCTGAAAAAGTTAAATTAACTGGAAACAAATTACAACAAAAAGAACATAGATACTATACTGGATATTCAAATGGTTTAAAAGCTATTTCTTATGAAAAAATGTTACAAACTAAACCTGAAAAAGTTATTGAATTAGCTGTTAAAGGTATGCTTCCAAAAAATGTTTTAGGAAGACAAATGTTCAAGAAATTAAAGGTTTATGCTGGTCCAGAACACAATCATGAAGCTCAACAACCAGAAGTTTTAACATTAAGTAAATAGGAATAGAAAGGAGATTAACATATATGGCAACTCAATATGTAGGAACAGGAAGAAGAAAAACTTCTGTAGCTAGAGTTTTCTTAACACCTGGAAATGGAAAATTTGTTATTAACAAACAAGATATAGATGAATATTTTGATTATGATACATTAAAGGTTACTGCTAAGTCACCTTTAGAAATAACAGAAAGTCTTGGTAAATTCGATGTTTACGTAAACGTAAAAGGTGGTGGATTTACAGGACAAGCTGGAGCAATAAGACATGGTGTTGCAAGAGCTTTATTAGAAGTTTCTGCTGAATTAAGACCTGTATTAAAAAGAGCTGGTTTCTTAACAAGAGACCCTCGTAAGAAAGAAAGAAAGAAATATGGTCTTAAAAAAGCAAGAAGAAGCCCACAATTCTCAAAGAGATAGTAAATATGAATTTGAAACGTTGGAAATTTTTTCCAACGTTTTTTTTATGTAAATTTAATTTAATGAAAATAATTATTTTATAAACAAAATGTTTCACGTCATTGCAATTAGAAAAGAAAAGCCCCATAACACGTCATTTCGACCGAAACGGAACGTAGTGAAGTGAAGCGAATCTAGCCCTAACTTTGTTTACTAGTAAACAAAAGTAGGTCTGACGGGGTAATTGTATCTTTAGATACAATTACTCTGGAAATCTCAACTATTGCTTGTTTACAAGCAATAGTATTTCTGAAAGAAATAAAGAATAAAATATCTATATGTATCTACGATACATTTACTTTTGCTAAAGCAAAAGTATGAGATCTTCTCAGTCGATTGTACTCAAATCAAAGATTTGAACAATCTTTGCGTCAGACCTACTTTTGCTTGTAAACAAGCAAAGTTAGGGCTAGATTCATTTCGCTTACGCTACAGTCGAGATGACGTGTAAGGAAGTAGCTTCGTTTGATAGCTAGACGTTAAAAGTAAATAAGCTAAAGTAAATAAAAAAACAACTATTTATAGTTGTTTTAATTTCCTAGCATTTCAATAGCTTTTAAGTATTTTGTTCTTCTTTCTAAATCTTTTTCAGTAATGTTTTTTAATCTTTTTAAGTTTGAATTATGTCTTAAATCTGACAACTTAACTGCTTTTGCAATCTTATTTGTCTTTACTTTATTAATATAAGTAAAATATTCTTCCCCATCACTATGAGTTAAAAGTTTTATAGCTTCTAATTGTTCATCGTCTAAAAAACTAAAATCATCAATACAATATAAATCACTATCTTCAATAACATCATGAAGTAGAGCGACTGTCTTTGCTCTAATTCCTTTTACTCCTAAAGCTACATTAATTGGATGGAAAATATAACATCTTCCAGCTTTATCTTTTTGTTTAATATGAGCTCTTAGCATAATAAAAAATGCCTTAATTAATTTTAACATAATTCCCTCCTTTAAATAAAACTCTATAATTTTTTTATACCCTTTTAAAAGCGAAGTTTTTAATTGTTAAGACTATTTTTTATAAATACTTCTGTAATGTATCTACGATACATTTACTTTTGCTAAAGCAATAGTATTTCTGAAAGAAATCAAAAATTCTTTTCAAAAAGTTCATTTCTTTGTGAATATAATAAACACTTAGCAATTGTGGACTAAAATACTAACTTTTTTTAGTAAAAAATACTGTCTAAATGTGTTTTTTTTAGAAAAATGTGATATAATATATTACATAATTATGCCTTATTATAAGGTTTTGAGTAAGTAAAACAAGAGAATTTATAAAAGATTTTTTAAAATTTAATAGGAGGAATTATGAAAAAACTTGTTAAAGTTGGACTATTAGCATTAGCTATTGTTGCAACTACATTTATTACAGTTTTTACTAATAATAATTCATTTGCTGAAGAAAATGCTAATAAAGCAGATGAAAAAATTAATATTTCTATAAAAACTGATTGGGTAGGATACTACTGGGGGAGTTTCTTTGTAGAATTATATGCTGATGGTGAGTTTGTTAAAAAGGACGCCGCTGAATCATATACTGACTGGGAATTTGAATTTAAAGATTTACCTAAATATAATGCTGAGGGTAGAGAGATTAAATATACAATAAATGTAGATGATGAAAGTTTAAAAGAAAATAATTTTGTTACTACAATTTCTGGTGATGCAGAAAATGGTTTTGTTGTTAAGAATACACTTTTAACTAATGTACCTTTTACAAAATATTGGAATGATATTAGAGGCGGATACGTTATTGCAAGACCTGGTACACCTTCTCCAGCAAGTTTTAGACCTGGTAAACGTGTTGCTACTACTTCAAGAGCTTCAGGTATTCAACCTAGATCTAATAACAATGCTTCAAGAACAAGTGAAAGAAAATTTCCTGATTCAAGAGTTCCATTGCCTGAATCAATTACAGTTCATTTAGTTGCAAATGGAAAAATAGTTCAAACAAAAGTAGTAACTGCTGCTGATAATTGGGAAGCTGTATTTGAAAAAGTACCGATGTATGATAATGAAGGTAATCAAATAGACTATGAATTAAGAGAAGAACCAGTTAAAGGTTTTAAAATAGGTGAAAAAAGCTCAGACTTTATTTTAAATAAAACAATTTTCGATATTCCAGTTGAAAAGAAATGGGTTGGAAATAAAAAAGAAGGTGCAGAAGTTTCATTATACAGAGATTATGAAAAGACTGAATATGATAATAATACTGGTAATGAAGTAAAAGTTCCTGTTAAGGGAGAGCTTGTTGAAACTGTAACATTAAATGAAGCTAATAATTGGAAATACACTTTTAAAGATGTAGAAGAATATTATGCAGATGTTTTAGGTCATAGTAAATATAAATACTATATTAAAGAAACTGAAATTGACGGATATAAAACTGTAATCAGTGGAGATGACGTAAAAGGCTTTACAATTAAAAATATTGATAAGAGTAAAATGTCAATTCCTGTTGAAAAGACTTGGAAGGGTAAAACTGCTGATGAAGTTGAAGTAGTTTTAAAAGCTGATGGAGTAGAAAAAGAAACAGTTAAATTATCAGAAGCTAATGATTGGAAACATACTTTTGAAAATCTTGATAGATTAAATGATAATGATGAACTTATTAATTACACAGTTGAAGAAAAAGCATTAGATAATTACAAGACAGTATTAAAACAAAAAGATCCTGAAGATATTTCAAAAGGTGTAGAAATAACAAATTATGAGTTAATTGATTTAAAAATTACAAAATATTGGAATGAAATGCCAGCTCCTCGTATGGTACCTACAGGTGTAAATGGAGATTTTGGTGTTGAAAATGCTGTTGTAGTTAATAATATTTTAGCTGCATTAGGTGCTGATAAAGCTGAAAAATCAGTTGTTCCATTACCTGAATCAATAACAATTCATCTTCTAGCTGATGGTGAAGTTATTAACACAAAGGTATTAACAAAAGCGGATAATTGGACTTATACAGTTGAAAAATTACCTTTATATTCTGAAACTGATGGTCATAGAATTAAATATGAACTTAAAGAAGATGCAGTAGAAGGTTATAAAACTTCTCTCGTTGAATTTGATTTTATTACAAACAAATCCATTATAGATATTCCTGTTGAAAAGAAATGGGTTGGAAAAGCTAAAGATGAAGTTGAAGTTCAACTTTATAGAGAGTATGATAAGACTGAATATGAGTTATTAGATGGTTCAAAGAAAGTAACTAAAATGACTGAGCTTGTTGATACTATAAAATTAAACAAAGCTAATAGTTGGAAATATACTTTTAAAGATTTGGAAGAATTTTATGTTGATTCAATTACTTCAACTAAATATAAATACTATGTAAAAGAAATTGAAGTTGATGGATATCAATCAGAAATAAAACAAAATGATGAAGAAGATGTTACAAAAGGTATTGTAATTACAAATAGTGAAAAACCAGTACCAACACCAGATCCTCAACCAAATCCAGATCCTCAACCAAATCCAAATCCTGCACCACAACCGGATCCAAAACCAGAACAACCAAAGGCTAGTATTCCTCAAACAGGAATTGATTCTAATATCATTATGTCATTAGGACTTATGACTGCTTCTGGAATAGGACTTGGAATTTACGGTAAGAAAAAAAGAAAATAATAAAACATAAGTGTCGATAATAAATCGACACTTTTTTTGTTTTGTATTTAAAAAAATACTGACAAAAATAATTGTTTATGATATACTAAGCATATAGTGATATACCAAAACAGAATTAAATTGATATTTATTGAAAATATATATAAAATCTTTTATTTTTTTGGAGGATTAAATATGAAAAGATTATTAAATGTTACTTTGCTTATACTTGCTATTTTTGTTGGAAGTATTGTTGGAATAAATAATAGTAAAGTATTTGCAGATAAAAATGAAGATGATAAAACAAGTGTTTCTATAGAAGTTAACTGGATTGGTGAGGAGTTATTAGCTTCTGTTGAAGTTGATTTATTTGCAAATGATAAACTTATTAATACCGCTACAATAACAAGTGATGCAGATTGGAAATATGTTTTTGAAAATTTACCTAAATATAATGATGAGGGTAATTTAATAAAATATACTGTTGTTCAAAAACGAACAGGAATGGAATACTATCTTAAATCAAGAGTTTCTGGTAATATGGAAGAAGGATTTGTTATTACTAATTTTCAAATCAAATCAGTGCATATTATAAAGTTGTGGAATATATCACATCCAGGTGAGCCATCTCCTATGAGGCTAGATCCTAATGAATATGGAAATAATTTGAATGGAAAATTAGAAGTAGTAAATGGTGTGAGGGAAGATGCACCAGTGGATGCTTATGGTAATCCAATAGATTCTCCTGTTTCAAAGATTCCTATGCCAAAATCAATAACAGTTAATCTTCTTGCTGATGGTAAAATTGTAGCAACAAAGGTAATTACTGAAGAAGATAATTGGGAATGTAATTTTGAAAATATGCCAAAATATGATGAAAAAGATGGGCATGAAATTAAGTATGAAGTTAAAGAAGAACCTGTAAAGGGTTATAAAGCAACATATCATTACCTTTATTTCGGTAACTTTATTATCAATAAATCAGTTGTAGATGTCTCTGTTGAGAAGAAATGGGTTGGAACTCCAAAGGATGAGGCAGAAGTAACTCTATATAGAGATTATGAAGTTTCAGAATATGATGTTTTAACAGAAACATTCAAAAAATCAGTTAAAACAGAAGCTGTTGAAACTATTAAGTTGAATAAAGATAATAATTGGAAACATACTTTTAAAGAATTACAAGAAATGTATATGGAATTTGTAAGTATGTCAAAATATAAATACTATGTAAAAGAAAAAGAAATTGATGGCTATAAAACAGTAATCACTGGAAATGAAGATAGTGGGTATACAATTACAAATATTGATATAAGCAAATTGTCTATACCAGTTGAGAAACATTGGTTTGGAACTCCTTTTGGCAAAGTTGAAGTTATTTTAAAGGCTGACGGAATAGAAAAGGAAAGAGTTGAATTAAATAGAGAAAATAACTGGAAACATACATTTGAAAGTCTTGATAGAGTAAATGCTGATAATTCCGTTATAAAATATACTGTTGAAGAAACACCGATTGAAGGATATAATACAGTTATTAAACTAAAAGATGAAGCAGATGTTTCAAAAGGATTTGTAATTAATAATTACAAACTATTTGACTTAAAAGTTAATAAATATTGGAATAAGGAACCACTAAATCTTGCAGTTCCACAATCAATAAGAGATATTTTGAGAAATGCCAGACTTGTCAGTTTATTAGAAGAAAAATCATTAGTAAAACTTCCAGAATCAATAACTATTCATCTTTATGCTGACGGAAAACTAATAGCTACCAAGGTATTAACACAAGCTGATAATTGGTCATATGTATTTGAGAATTTACCAATGTTTGATGAAACAGACAACCATTTGATAGACTATGATATAAAGGAAGATTCTGTTGAAGGTTATAAAACTATTCTGGGTTCAGACTATATAGTTAATAAATCTCTAATAGATATTCCGATTGAAAAGAAATGGATTGGAAAAGAAAAAAATGAAGTTGTAATTCAGTTATATAGAGATTATGAAGTTACTGACTTTGAATTTAATAGTGCAATATTATCAAAAACACAAAAAACTGAACTTGTTACAACTATTAGATTAAATAAAGAAAATAATTGGAAATATACATTTAAAGATTTAGAAGAATTTTATACTGACCAAAATAGTTCAAGTAAATATAAATACTATATAAAAGAAGTTGAAGTTGATGGATATAAATCAGAAATAAAACAAAATGATGAAGAGGATATTACAAAGGGAATAGTTATCACAAACAGTGAAACTCCACCTCCACCAACAATTCCTACTCCTAAACCAAAAGAACCAGGATCAAAAATCCCAAAAACTGGAATTGATGCTAATATCATTATGTCATTAGGACTTATGACTGCTTCAGGAATGGGACTTGGAATTTACGTTAAGAAAAAAAGAAAATAATAAAAAAAGTGTCGATAATAAATCGACACTTTTTTTATGAGTAAAATACAATAAAATTATTTAACAAAAATATGAAAAAGTTATAAACTATAATAATAAATCGTTATTAAAATAATTATTAACAAAAAAATGAACAAATTGAGACATTTTGTGATATAATTAATATAGTTTTATGACTTGTGATAAAACTATATTAATTTCATCATAATCTACATTATAAAAAGTAATAAAAAAGGAGATTATGATATAATTGAATGAAGAAGATATTACTATATATTAATTTCACCATAATTACAATAAAAAATAATCAAAAAGGAATTATGGAAAAACTAATTGTTTGTATTAGGTAAAATGTGGTATCCTATTATTGGACACAAATTTGATATATTATTTCAATTTATTTATATAGAATTATTTTTATAGGAGGTTCTTGATGAGTTATAAGGTTTATAAAGACTCTATCGGAGAAATTAAGGTAGAAAGCGATAAACTTTGGGGAGCAACTACTCAAAGAAGTTTTGAAAACTTCAAAATTGGGGACTATAAGATGCCAACTGAAGTTATCAGAGCTATGGCAACAGTAAAATATGCTTGTGCTATGGCAAATTACGAGCTTGGTGATATAAACAAGGAAAAATTTACAGCTATTGAAAATGCTGTTCAAGAAATTTTTAGTGGAAATCTTGATGAACATTTCCCACTTGTTGTTTATCAAACTGGTAGTGGTACACAAACAAATATGAACTTGAACGAAGTTATTGCAAATTATGCAAATCAAAAGGTGGGTAAAACTTTAATTCATCCAAATGATGACGTTAATAAATCTCAAAGTTCAAATGATACTTTTCCAACAGCTTTGCATATAGCTTGTTTAGATGTTATTGACAGAAAACTTATTCCGTCAATGAAAACTTTAATTTCAGCTTTCAAGGCTTTTGAAGAAGCTAATAGTGATGTTGTAAAGATTGGTAGAACACATTTACAAGATGCTGTACCAATTAAGATTTCACAAGAGTTTAGTGGTTATAGAAATTCTATCGAAAAATGTTTGGAATATATAGAATATACAAGAAAAGGTCTTTTAGAAATTTCACTTGGAGCAACTGCGGTTGGAACAGGAATTAATACAAAAGAAAACTTTAAAAACATTGTTGCAAAATATGTTTCAAAGATTACTGGAAAAGAATTCAAACCTGCTGAAAACTTCTTCCATTCATTAACAATGAAAGATGCAGTTGTTGTTTCTCACGGAGCAATAAAAGCTCTTGCAATGGATTTATTAAAGATTGGAAATGATATAAGATTTTTAGCTTGTGGACCACGTTGTGGCTTTTCAGAAATTGAAATTCCTGCAAATGAACCTGGAAGTTCAATTATGCCAGGAAAAGTTAATCCTACACAAATAGAGGCATTGACTATGGTTTGTGCAAGAGTTTTAGGAAATGATACTACAATTAGTTTTTCAGCATCTCAAGGAAATTTTGAACTTAATGTTTATATGCCTGTTATTATTTACAGTTTTGTAGAATCTGTAAACTTGCTTTCAGATGCGATAGAATCTTTCGTTAAAAACTGTGTAAGAGGAATTAAGGTAAATAGAGAAGTTGTAGAAAAATACTTGAATGAATCTTTAATGCTTGTAACTTCACTTAACCCATATATTGGATATGATAAGGCAAGTCAATGTGCAAAATATGCATTCAAAGAAAATACAACTTTAAAAGAAGCGGTACTACATTTTGGTTATTTAACTGAAGAAGAATTTGATCAAATTGTAGATCCTAAAAAAATGGTTTAAATATAGTTTATATAAAGGAGAATTATTAGAAATGGAAGCAAAACAAGGATACAGAGTTGAACATGATTGTATAGGAGAATGTTTAATTCCTGAAAATGCTTATTATGGTATTCATACTCAAAGAGCAACTGAAAACTTCAATATTACTAGAAAAACAACAAATCCTGAAATGATTAAATCAGTTGCAGAAATTAAAAAAGCTTGTGCTATTACAAACTTTGAAGCAGGAGTTTTAAGTGAAAAGAAAAAAGATGCAATAGTTTTTGCCTGTGATGAAATTATCTGGGGAAGATACTTAGATCAATTTATTGTTGACCCAATTCAAGGTGGAGCTGGAACAAGCCATAACATGAATGCAAATGAAGTAATTGCAAATATTGCTATTGAACATTTAGGTGGAAAACTTGGAGATTATTCAATAGTACATCCAAATGATGATGTAAATATGGGACAATCTACAAATGACGTTTATCCAACAAGTGGTAAAATTGCTCTTATTAGACTTTTAGGTGATACTATTGAAAGCCTAAAAGAATTAGAAAGTGCTTTATTACAAAAATCAGAAGAATTTGATGATGTAATTAAAATGGGTAGAACTCAAATGCAAGATGCTATTCCTATTAGACTTGGACAAGAATTCAAAGCTTATGCAACAGTAATTGCTAGAAATATTAAATTATTCAAAACTGCATGTACAGTTTTAAAAACTGTAAACATGGGTGCAACTGCAATTGGTACTGGACTTAATGCAGATGTAAGCTATATGGACAAGATTGTAAAAAATCTTGCACAAGTTACTGATATGGAATTAGTACAAGCTGAAGACTTAATTGACGGAACACAAAACATTGACGTTTTCGTTCACGTTTCAGGTCTTGTAAAGAGCTGTGCAATCAGTATGTCTAAAATAGCTAATGACTTAAGACTTATGTCTTCAGGTCCAACTTGTGGTTTTGCAGAAATCAACTTACCTGCAAGACAAGCAGGAAGCTCAATCATGCCAGGAAAAGTTAACCCTGTAATTCCAGAAGTTGTTTCACAAGTTGCTTTTAACTGTGCAGGAAATGACTTTGCAGTTACAATGGCAGCAGAAGCAGGACAATTAGAACTTAATGCTTTTGAACCAGTAATTTTCTACAACTTATTTGAATCAGTTGAAACTATTGGAAAAGCAGCAAATACATTTGTTCATAACTGTATTTTAGGAATTACTGCAAATGCAGAAAGAACTAAAAATATGGTTCACAACAGCTATGGAATAGTAACAGCTTTCGCTCCACATATTGGATACGAAAAATCAGTTGAAGTTATTCACAAAGCTATTGAACAAAACTTACCTGTAAAGGCAGTTTTAATAGCAGAAAAAATTATGACTGAAGAAGAAATTGACAATATCTTAGATGTATTCTCAATGACTACACCGGGAATCGCAAAAAGAAAATAATATATTAAAAGGGCATTCGCTTGAATGCCCTTTGTTTTATTTAATTCTATTTTTCTTTAATTTTTAGTATATGAAGCTGTGCTTCTTTAGATTCGTCATTTTCTCTAACCAAATAAGAAATAGTATTTTTTGAAATAGCCATAGCCTATCATAATAAATTAACAAAGTCAACACTTTAAACAAAAAAGCAAAATTATATTTATTTTGTTTTTAGACATAAAAAATGGCGATTTGCTATCGCCATTTTTAATAATTATTTACTTGTCAATTCTATGAATTCGTCAATTTCTTCTTTTATGCTTTCAAGAGATTTTAACCAGAAATCTTTTTTAGTTAAATCAATATTCATAACTTTTGCAACATCTTCACAAGTGTTAATTGTTGTTGCATGTAAAAGTTCTTGATATTTTTCTACGAAGCCTTCAGGATTTTCTTTGTATATTGCATAAAGTCCTCTTGAGAAAAGTCCACCAAATGAATATGGATAGTTATAGAATGAGAAACTTGCTGAATAGTAATGAGGTTTACAAGCCCACATAAATGGGTGATAAGTTTCAGGATCAAGTCCGTCTCCATAAGTTTTTTCTTGAGCATTTCTCATAATTTCTTCAAGTTCTTCACTCATCATAAAGTGGTCAAGTTTTCTATCAAAAACTTCTTTTTCAAATAAAAATCTTGAATATATATCAACAGTGATTTGAGCACAGTCTGAAATTTGTGATTCCATTAATGTAATCTTTTCTTCTTCGGATGCTTCATTTAACGCTGCAGACATTATTAAGTTTTCATTGAAAATTGATGCTGTTTCAGCAACTGGCATTGGATAATCCCAGTTTAAAGGTAAATGATTTTCAACATGAAGTCCATGATAAGCATGACCTAATTCATGTGCAAGAGTTAATACTGAAGAAAGACTTCCGTCAAAGTTCATCATTACTCTTGATTGTTTTATATAAGGAAGGTTGCTACAGAATGCTCCGCCAACTTTTCCTTTTCTAGGGAAGTAGTCAACGTAGTTATTGTCAAAAGCACCTTTAACCATTTGTACCATATCATCTGAGAAAGTTGCAAAATGTTTTAATAAAAATTCTTGAGCTTCTTCAACTGTAAATGTTCTATTGCTTTCTCCAATACTTGCGAAAAGGTCATAGAATTTTAATCCACCTTCATAACCTAAAAGTTTTGCTTTATGTTTAAAGTATTTTCTAAAATGAGGTAGGTAATCATCAATACTTGACCAAAGAGCATCTAATGTTTCTCTTTTTAATCTTGAGTTTTCTAAAGATTCAGCAAGAGCTGATTCAAAACCTCTCATTTTTGAAGTTGTATTAACCTCTTGTTTAATATTATTTAATGAGAAAGCTATTGAATCCTTTATGCTATCGTAAAGTTTCAATTCACTATAAAATGCTTCTTTTCTTGTTTGTGCATCTTCAGAATAAGCTAAGTTTCTGATTTCACTTAGAGTTTTTTCTTCGCCTCTAAATTCTATTGATGCTTTAGAAGTTAAGAAGTTGAACATAAATTCCCAAGCGTTTGAGCTTGAAAGTTTCATTTTTGCGATAACTTCTTCAATATCTTCTGGTAATACATGTTTTAAAGCTTCTTTTTTGTTTTTAAAGAAGAATTCATATTGTTTTAAATATTCATCTTGAGTAATATCACAAGTGATAGAACCTAAGAATTTATCTATTATTGTAAATGTTTTAGCATAATCTGAAAGTTTAGCGCTCAAATTATTGCTATAATAAGTTGTCTTTTCATCAGTTGTGTTTATTGCTTGATTAAGTTCGATATAAGTAAAAAGTCTAAAAATTGTTGTGTTAATTTCTTCTAGTTTTTTAATAACTGATTTTACACAATCAATGTTATCCTCTAATTTAATTTTGTCGAATTCAGCAAATAAACTGTCTATTTTTTTAAAATCGTTTTGAAATTCAGTGCTTTCATAAGAAGGATAAATTTCAACTAATGAATACTGTTGCTCCATATTTTCTCTCTCCTTAATAAATTATTTTTTAAGTAAAACATTCCAATCCTTTTCTTTGAATCCAATTAGAAACACTTTGTTTTCTTCATCAATTAATACAGGTCTTTTAATAAGAGAGCCGTCTTTAACTAATAACTTAATAGCTTCTTCCGTAGATAGATTTTCAAAATTTTCTTTTAAATTTAAATCTCTATATGTTTTACCACTAGTGTTGAAAAGTCTTTTAAGTCCCATGCTTCCTTGAACTGCCTTTATTTGAGATTTTGTTGGAGTTTTCTCCTTAAGGCTTATCTCTTCAAATTCAATATCATGTTCTTTTAGGAATCTTTTTGCTCTTTTACAAGTTGTACAATTTGGATATTCGAATAAAATTTTCATTATAACACCTCCCATAATGATTTATAGTTCTAACAAATCTTAAATGCACTTATAAAATACCCATTTATAACGATAATATCAAAAAAATCATAAAAGAAATCGATTTTTCGGCATTTTATGTTATATAGGGTAAAATTAAAAATTAGCATATTAACTTAACTGTTTTATCAATTTAATTCTATCACTATTTTGAAATAAAATCAACATAAGTTTACTAAATATATAGAAAAAATTTAATATAGTGAAAAAAATAAAAAATAATTTAATAAAATACAATAAAAGGTATTGTGTAATGTATAGTAGTATGATAGAATATATTTAAAGTTATATAAAAAAATTTATAAATTAAAACTCTGAAAACAATAATAAACTAAAAAGGAGGTAAAATTGGATACACAAATAAAAAAAGGTCTATTAGATCTTTGTGTTTTAAGTTTTTTAATCGACAAAGATATGTATGGATATGAAATTGTTCAAAGTATTTCTAAATCGATAGAAGTAAGTGAAGGAACTATTTATCCTATTCTAAGACGTCTTAGTAAAGAAGGTTATTTTGAAACATATATTGTTGAGTCTAATGAAGGACCTGCAAGAAAATATTATAGAATTACAGCTTTAGGAATGGAATTTTATAAAAAACAATTAAATTCCTGGGAAAAATTAAAAAATGGTATGGATAGTATTTTAAAGAGAGGTGAAAATAATGATAAATAAAGTTGATTATTTAGATGTTTTAAAAGATTATCTCTTAAAATTTTACTCAGAAGAGGAAAGTTTAGATATTCTTAGAGATTATGAAGAATATTTTTTAAATGGAAAACTTGATGGAAAAACAGAAGAAGAAATAATTTTAGAGCTTGGTTCTCCTAAGAAAATTGTTCAAGAGATAAGAGAAGAAGAAAAAATCATTTCCAGTAAGAAAGGTGCTTTTTATAATTTAAGTAAAAAATTTGACGGCTGGTTTGAAAAAGGACTTTCAGATAAACATAAAAGTGGTGAAATTGAAATAATAGAAAATAAATGTGATAAATTATTTGAAAAATATGGAATTTTCACTTTTATGTTTCTAGCAATTTTTTCTATTGTAGAGATGTTTTTAGGTTTACACTCTCTAATAGGTATAACAGAAATGCTAGGAATATATGTAGTTTCAATGTCTTTTTTAGTTAGAACAAATAAAGGGATACAAACGAAAGAAGGAAAATTACTAACATTTGTAAATATAATTTTTGTTTTATTGTTAGGGCTATTTGCATTTAGAGGAATTGGTAATTTTCTAACAGTAGGATTTGATTTAGCATTTATAATGTCCATTGTAAATTTAATATTAATATTTATATTTTCAAAGGGAATATTTTCTCTTGTATTAATTTCGCTAATATGTGCTGTAATTTTTATAGTTTTAGGTGGAATTTGGTTTTTATTCGTAGGAATGACTATTTTTGGAGTTGGACTTGCAACTTTCTTAACTCCAGTTGTGTTAACAGCTTTATCAACATTATCTCTTAATTCATTATGGATAGTTTTTCCGATAATGCTTGCGATAGGACTTTTTATTGCAATGTGCATATTAATAAAATATTATTCAATATTTATATATAGATTAGTTTTAAAATATAATGATTGGATTAAAATAAAACTTATGTATTCAAGAGTTTATTTGCAAAAAACAAAGGAGGACTAATATGAAAGGAAAATATTTTAAATTAAAAGTATTAGTGATTGTTTCATTTTGTTTAATTACTGTAGGATTTACAGGTTCTTACAAAATGTTTTGTGAAGTTCAAAAAAGAGTAGATGAAGAAATTGAGAAAAAATTGACTTATAGTACAAAAGAGATTTTGAAAACTGACAAGGATATAAAATATGTAGATTTAATCAAATATAATGGAGATAATGTAGAAATTAAGAAAAGTCAGGATAATTATAATCGTATAACTGTAATTTATAAGGATAAATATTTTGAAAATGAAGTAGTTTTTGATAAAAAAAATGAAAATAAAATTGATGTAGTAACAAAAACTATTAAAAAGGAAGAATTTTCAAGATTCAATTTTATTGGTAAAATAATCGAAAATTCAGTATTGTACAATAAATTTTCATCTACATTCTCAAATATGTATAATATTGAAGATAAGACAAAAATTATAATTGAAGTTAAAAATCCTATTGAAATTATGGGAATATCAAAAGATAATAAAAATAATGATTTACTAAAAAAAGAGTTGACTTATGGTGTTTATAATAGAGATTTATTTTTTGATAGAACTATAAGAAATATTTTAAATCAATTTAATGAGTTTACAATTAAAGATGTAAATGATGAAATAATCGAAATTCCAAAAATAAAATTAAAAAAATTAAATTATTCTACTACAAATATTGAAAAATTACTTATATCAGGAGATAAAAGCTCTCACATGGAGGAATATGATGATTTGCCAGAAGTCAATGTAGATACAAAAAATGTAAAAGACTTTGTTGAAGTTGATCTGAATTCCTTAACAACTGATTTAAGTATTACTGGAGCAAAGAAGGTAATTATTGAAGGAATGCCAATGTCAGGAGAGATAGTTGTAAAATATAAAGTAAATGGTGAGGAAAAGAGTTTTAAAATTAATAAATCAAGTGAAAATAAAAATAGTACGAGAAAGACTATATATATTGATAGTGAGAAAATTTTTAGAACAGCAATGGATAGTTCGCTTATTAAAAGTAAATTAGATAAAATTAAAGATTTAAAAGAGATTAAATAAAAAAAGCAGACAATTATTTGTCTGCTTTTTTGTATAAAAGATAGAAGATATATGAATTTTTTAAATAGAAAAAATTTATTAAAGAATTATTTTAAAGCTACTTTTTCAAACTATAATTATATAATATAAAATTTTTGAAAGAAGCGAGAGAATAGCCACTTCATCATAAACTCACACTAATTAATTTAATAAATAAAATATAAATTATATAAAAATTACAAAAAAGTTTAAGAAGGTATTGCAAAAAGATTTTTTATATAGTATAATATGATAAAGTTAAAGAGAAGTAATGAGATAGAGGTGTCCTGGTCACTTCTTAATTTTGGACTTTTTTATAACACAATACAGTGAGTAACTGGTAACGTACCTAATTACTCGAAGTACGATACTTAATTCGTACAGATACATAAAGGAGGATTTAGATATGAAAAAATTATCAAAAATCGTGGCGTTGTGCTTAGCAACATCGTTTTTATTTACTGCTTGCGGTAAGACTGAAAAGAAAGAATCTAACGGAACTAAACAAGAAGAAAAGAAAAAAGATTCTGGAGTTCAAGATAATTTAGTTATTGAAAATGAAGGAACTCCTGTAGAAAATGCTACATTAAAAATTGCTTATGTAAGCGACTCTCCATTTACAGGCATTTTCCATCAAGCTTTTGCAACTGGAAATCCAGATATGGAAATTTTGGCTTATAGTACAAATGGAACATTCAAAATGGATGAAAACTATAAGTTAACTAATGGTGGCGGTGCTGATATTGAATTTAAGCTAGATGAAAAGAAAGTAATTATAACTATTAATGAAAAATATACATGGAATGATGGAACTC
>ERZ772956.425-NODE-425-length-32542-cov-3.827131_pt1 | contig 32542 bp, 18 predicted proteins | sample MGYA00580683_ERZ772956 | MGnify/ENA primary metagenome ERZ772956 (study PRJEB29015, sample SAMEA2738077) | human oral metagenome | biome: human oral; feature: human-associated habitat; material: saliva | place: China | collected 2212 ... | reverse complement strand
AGTCCGGCTCCTTCTCAACCGAGTTCATGGAGCGCGCCTTCGCTCGTCTGCCCTTCTACAACTCCTACGAGATCCAAGAGGAGTTCCAGCAGCCCGATTCCCTCATGCCCGGTGATATTGCGGCCTTCGACTTCCACGGCATGTCGATGGAGTGGGCTGATGTCGTGCCCGGCAAGTACCTCGTGCAGTGGGTGGATACGAAGAACCCGCCAGCGGCTCCCGGCTCCTACGCCTTCCGTTTCCCGGGTATGACTCACTTCGCTGCCGCGTGGTGCTTCTACGTTGTCCCCCTCAAGGGGGATCGAACGCGCCTCATTAACCACTGGCGCATCGGCTACGAGCCGGCAACCCCCTTCATGAAGGCTCTGAACTGGGTGAACATCGAGCTTGCGGGCGGATGTATGACGAACATCCAGAACCTCTACGTGAAGCGGGTGGCGGAGTTCAAGAAGAAGGAGCAACTCCACTCGAAGATCATGCGCGGCCTGCTCGGCGGACGCTTCTTCGCTTCAAGCACTCCTGCGGGTCGTTGGGATGGGACGCCCTTCTTCGAAGATACCCAGACCCAGTGGATGCGCTTCGGCCGTCAATCGCCTGCAGTGGCCGAGATCCGACCGCCGGTCACGGATAATCCCACTTGGCCGCCGACAGGCCCGGGAACTCCCTGGGAGGACGAGGTCGATGAGGCCTACTTCGATGGGTGGAGTGAACCGGCCTTCTCCTGGGAAGAGCAGATGCGTCAAAAACGTGAGCGCACCTATTTGCACGATTGGGGCAAGAACAACTGAGCTGTCCTAAAGGCTGTGGGCCCGCTTCTACGGGCCCACAGCCTTTGTGTATGTGGCCTTGTTCGAGGAAGCGCGCACATCGCCCCAAGGGCGAGGCGCATGTTGAGATCGGTGGCTTCTTGGGGTGTGCGCGGCATCTGAGGGGGCGAGCTTGAGGAGGTTTAGTGCCTCCTCAAGCTGCCGAGCGTCTTCAATCTCTTGGCTTCTTGAAGGTTTTGAGGCGCGAAAGCTCTATTGACAGTTGAGGCTCCGGCGTTTGCCAGAGCCTCAACGAGTGCCAAGGACTTGAATGCCGAGGTCTGTGACACTTGCCGGAGCCTCAGTGAGTGTCGGGGCTGTGGACCTTGTCGGGCCCCAGCGATTGGTGGGGCCGTGAAGGTTGCCGGAGCCTTAGCGCCAGTTGGAGCTTCAGCGGTAGCCGAGGGCCGTGGCGGTGCTTCCCATACGCGCGGCAATGAGGTCCTGGTCCTCTTCGCTCGCATGATTGCGGATCATTGCCGCGTATGCGGGCGTGTCCGCGTAGAGCTCTTGGGTGAAGGGATTACGTCGTGTACGCACGATTGTGCGGAAGTGGTAGATCGCGACTCCGATGTTCACGATGAGCGCAAGTGCAGAGACGAGGAACATTGCCGTCGGATTGTGGGCAGAACGGTGCGCGAAAGCAGAATCTTGCATGAAGTGCGGGAAGGTGAGCACAACTGCCGACCAGAATGTCAGGGTGTAGGCGCGGTACTGGATCCACGAACCCTTGCCCGAACCGAGGAACGCCGGAATCGTACAGGCAGCAAGCAGAGCCAGGGCTGAATACCATGCACGGTCGGCCAAACAGTTGTAGCAGTACGCGAAGTTCCAGGCATCGTAGGCGATGATCCACCAGAGGGTGAGGTCACCCCACACGATTGCTTTGGACTTGCCCTTGGCGACGAAGATCCCGACCCAGCCGGAAATCATGAGGACGTTCAAGATGCCAGCGATGCCGTTCATGATGTTCCACGGACCGCCCCAGGTCACCATTCCCTGCGTCGGGTCAATGCCGTGGATGTTGTAGCACTGGAAATCGCGGAGCACGGCCTCGACGATGTTGAGAGTGAGGATCGCCGGGGGGATCAGCAGATACCAACGGTTGTATCGAAGGCGCGGAACATACTGGAGGGCGACGAGGCAGAGTGAACCAGCGAGGGCCGAGTACTGTTTGACGATCGGGAACCATCCTGCTGAGGCGGTGCCCTGCGTGGAGTAGGGCCACCAGAAGATTGTTAGACCCACCGGGACAATGATGAAGAGCAGGAGAACCGCCCACTTGTTGCGTTGCGCGAACCACGCGGTTATCGCGAGCGCCGCTGTTACGACGATCAGCATTGCGTAGTCCCACCATTCTCCGGTTTCGAAGAAGAAGAGCGTCGGATAATCCGGCGCGGTAATGTCTGGCATCTCGGCCTCCTTGACGAAAATGTTCCTCTCTATTGTCTACTATGCGTCCCTTCGAGGCGACAAATTCGCTCCGGGTAAACATGGGGAATCAAAAGACGAGGATTGGACCAACCTTCGAATGGTACGAATTCTGAAGGAAAACAGGATATCGAACGAGGAGGGGAGGAGGAGATTTTCAAAAGCTTGAATGAATCAAGGGTGGAGTAAAAGAGAGCGTTGAGGGATCGTCTTCTCCTGAGGGCTGAGAATTGTGAGGGGTGCGAGGGAAGAAATCCCTCCTTCTCGGAGGTTCCCCGCTCAAGCATTGGATAGGGGCGAAAAGCGGCGCCGAAGAAAAACAGATTCAAGCGTCTCCGCTCAAGGCGCGTGCGAGGCAGCCAGCCTCGCCGAGGGCAAGGAGATCTCAATCCTCGTCACTCAAGAGCGAAGGCCGATCCTCCGAGCGAAGGCCGGTCCTCCAGCGCGTCTCGGATCCCTGCCATTGCCCTTCGCCCCATCCTCATGCTGACAAGCTGTGGCGAAATTAGGTAGGGGAATCTTCCCGAATCGCCCTGCACACCCCAGGGCTCATGGACAATGAGAGACAAAAGGAACGAACGCCCCGACGCTTGGGCACACCCCGAGAACCCACATCAACGAAGCTGAGGGAAAAGGAAGGAAGCGGAGCTGACACGCATGAGCGTCATCGAGGAACTCGCTGAGGCAGTAAGGAAAGGAGACGTCCTCGTCGTGTCGGGTGCGGGAATGTCAACCGACTCGGGCCTACCTGACTATCGGGGCATGGGCTCGACTCCGAAGGCTCCCATAGACTTCGACATGTTCGTCTCCGACCCCGTCTGGTATCGCTGGCTCTGGTACCGCAATGAGGCGACCTGGAGAATGCTTGATGCCCTCGAGCCCACTCTCGGGCACTTGGCTCTCGCCGCCCTCGAGCAGGAGGGACTCCTCCTTGGTGTTGCCACGCAGAACATTGACCGCCTTGATGCCCGCGCAGGCGTCGTGAGCCTGTGGGAGCTCCACGGACGATATGACACGGTTGTGTGCTTGCAGTGCGGGCGCGCGATGTTGCGCGAGGCGCTTTCAATGCGGCTCCGTGAGCTCAACCCGTGGATTGAGGAGGTCACGGATCTGAACAAAGTGGAGATCACTCCCGAAGCAGACCGGGAGGCCGCTGAAGCCTGCGAATTCCTTGCCGCGAGGTGTGAGCACTGCGCAGGTCCCCTGAAGCCGGGGATCGTCATGTTCGGCGAAAGCCTACCTCAAGAGGTTTTCACTCGAGCTCTTCGAGCTGCCAGAGCCGCGAGGCTCGTGATTGTCGCGGGAACATCGCTCGCGGTCTCGACCGGCATGTGGGTCGTCCAAGAAGCAATCCAATCCGGAGCGATGCTCGCGGTCATCAACAGGGGACCGACACAGGCAGATCGCTTCGCTGATCTCAGGATTGAAGACGGCACCTCGAAGATCTTGAAGGAGGTGGCATCTCGATGCCTCTGAACACCATGACGCCCCGAGGTCGAAGCACGATCGAAATCGCAACTTCAGGTGAAAATGAGGACAGCCCCTTGCATCAGGCAGTCCCGCGCGCGTATGGTGTGGGCAGTTCCGATGATCATCGGAACACAGGGTTGTTACTCTCAAGAGGCAAGGCCTGGGAAACGTTAAGGCGTTTTCCGGGCCCTTTTTGTTTCCGGGGAGACGTTTCATCCACCAGTGGCTTCGGCCATATCAACACAGATCAGGCCCCGACCGGGGCTCTATCGAAGGAGGAGGACACAGATGTCCACCGAACAGCAGATCGCTGAAGCGGTCCTGAGCGGGATCGGCGGTGCGGGCAACATTACGAGCTTCTCGCACTGCGCGACCCGACTCCGCTTCGAGCTCGTTGACGCCTCGAAGGTTGACGCCGACGCTCTGGATAGGACCGATGGCGTCCTTGGCGTCGTCCCCCAGGGGGGCGATCGCTACCAGGTCGTCATCGGCGGAGCAGTCGCCGGCGTCTACGCCGCAATGCAGTCTCTGCCCGGCATGTCGGCGGGCGCAGTGATGACGGATGCGGAAGTCAAGGCTCAGGCCCGTTCGAAAGCTCGCGGCAAATTCGCCTGGCTCGACGCTTTCTTCGAATACCTCTCTGACTCCTTCCGTCCGATTCTCGGCGTCCTCCTCGGAGCCTCGCTGATCATCGCCTTCGCCGCAATGCTTGATGCCCTCGGCATTGTCGATTTCCGTGCTGCCGACAAGTCTGCTTCATGGGTTTTTGTTGATGCCCTGTGGCGGGCGGTCTTCTACTTCCTGCCGATCATGGTCGCCTACAACGCAGCGAAGAAGCTCGACGTCGACCCGTGGCTTGGTGGGACCATCATGGCCGCCCTCATGACCCCGGAGTTCATGTCGCTGTCCAATAAGGAACGATTCCCCGAGCTCACCTGTACAACGAATGAGCTTCTCAACACTGAGAGCTGCACGGCCCACATCTTCGGTCTGCCGCTCCAGCTCAATGACTACGGCGGCAACGTCTTCGTCCCGCTCATCATGGTCGCCGTCCTTGCCCTCGTGTACAAGGGTCTGAAGATGGCGATCCCCACGAACCTGCAGATGGTGTTCGTCCCCTTCATCGCCATGGGCATCATGATCCCGGCTACAGCTTTCCTCATCGGCCCCCTGGGCGTCTGGCTCGGCAACGGCCTTGGCATCGGAATGGCCTGGATGAACTCGCACGCGCCCTTCGTCTTCGCGCTCATCATCCCAATGGTGTACCCCTTCCTCGTGCCGCTCGGCCTGCACTGGCCGCTCAACGCCCTCATGCTCGTCAACATCCAAACCCTCGGCTACGACTTCATCCAGGGCCCGATGGGTGCATGGAACTTCGCCTGCTTCGGCGCCACTGCCGGCGTGCTCTTCCTCTCCATGCGCGATAAGGACGTCCAGATGCGCCAGACCGCAACTGGCGCACTCGCAGCAGGTCTCCTCGGTGGTATTTCCGAGCCCTCCCTGTACGGTATCCACCTGCGTTTCAAGAGGATCTACCCGCTCATGCTCATCGGTTGTTTCGCCGGTGGCCTGACGATTGCGATCCTCGGTCTCGCTTCAGGTGGCGTGACGACCTCCGCCTTCGCCTTCACCTCCTTGCTCACGATCCCCGTCTTCGACCCGATGTGGATCTACGCCATCGCGATCGCAGTCGCGTTCTTCACGGCCTTTACCCTGGTTGCCCTCTTCGATTACCGCACCGCTGAGCAGAAGGCTGAAGCCCTCGCTTCCGCAGGTGGCGCTTCTGCTGCTGCCACGGCTGCGGCCCCCATCGAAGAGGACGAAGCCCCGGTGGCAAACGCGGAGCCGACCACAGCGGTCTTCGCTCCCGTTGGAGGCCAAGTGCTCTCTCTCGCGGACTCTGGTGACAAGGTCTTCGCCTCTGGAGCACTCGGAGAAGGCGTCGCCATCGTCCCGAACTCCGGTCGCATCGTCTCCCCGGTGGCGGGCGTGCTGCGCACGGTTGCAAAAACCGGTCACGCCTTCGGCATCAAGACCGATGACGGCGTTGAGGTCCTCGTCCACGTCGGCATTGACACCGTTTCAATGGACGGCGAAGGCTTCGAGGTTCTCGTGGAGAAGAAGCAGCGAGTCGAGGTTGGCGATGCCCTCGTCAATGTGGATCTGGCGAAGGTTGCAAGCGCTGGATATGCGACGACTACGCTCATGACTGTGACGAACTCGAAGACGATGAGCGCCGTGACGCCCATCGTTGACACCGTCGTGAACGCGGGCGACCCCGTCATCGACATCGTCCGCTGAACCAATACCCCTGACCGCGCCCGGAGAGGAGAAGACCGCCGTGGAATTGCTCCGCGTGTTCAACAACAATGTTGTGCTCGCTCGCGAGACTGACGACACCCAGGTCATCCTCACCGGGCGCGGCCTTGGTTTCCAAGCGAAACCTGGTACTGAGATCGACTCGGCGAAGGTCGTGAAGAAGTTCGTTCCGGCCGATGGGCGCGACCCTGACCATATGGGCCAGCTTCTTGCACAGATCCCGCCCGAGCATGTTCACATGATCGTCACCGCTATGCGTGAGGTCGGGATTGAGGAGACTTCCAGCCCGACCCTGGTCCTCGCCCTCGCAGACCATCTGGGTTTTGCTCTCGCCAGGGCCCGTATCGGTCAGTCGATTGAATACCCCCTGACGGGTGAGGTTGTGCACCTCTACCCGGATGAGTATGCGAGGGCGAGCGCGCTCCTCGACGCTCTTAATCGCACAGCAGATGCGGAACTGCCGAAGGCCGAGGCCACGGCCTTCACCCTCCATCTTGTGAATGCGGGTTTTGCGAGCGGGGACCTGTCGTGGACCTACACGATGACGGGAGTCATTCAGCAGATCCTTAAGGTTGCCGCTCAAGGCCTGGGCATTGGGCTCGATTCAGAATCGATCAGCGCCGGGCGTTTCATCACTCACCTGCGTTACCTATTCGTCCGCATCCGCAAGGACGACCAGCTGGTCGAACAGATGCCGAGTGTCGTCCGCTCGATCATCGAGTCCTATCCGAGGGAGAATGCCTGCGCCAAGACTATCGCCCAGCTCGTCGAACTGCGTCTGGGCACAGTCTTGACCGAGGACGAGATCGCTTACTTGACGCTTCACCTGGCCCGCTTATCGACGCCCCCGATGAAAAATTAGGGGGCGTCGCTCCCCGTTTTCCTCAACGGTGAGGAGAATCGCTTTCTTTCCGTCTCTTTCGCTCGGCCCCCTCTGCTCCCTCATCCTCATTCACAGTACAGACGGCAATGGTCTTCCCATCGATTGACGGGAAGACCATTTTTATTCATCTGCTGCGGGCGTTATGAGCTGCGGGTATTGGGGGATTACTCCGAGGAAACCCCACAGCCAAGCTGCGTTGTATGGCCCAGCAGCCTAGTCAATCCAGAGATAGTCCCATCAGGGGCGGGCGGTCCCCGGGAAGAGGTAACGCTCAGGGGAGTCAGGTCCAGGGCCGGGGTAGCGGGCCCATCAGGGTGGGCGGTCCCCGGGAAGGGGGACAGACTCAGCGGAACCGGGGGAGCCAGCACCAAAGTCGCCAGCCCCCAAAGCGGGCGGCCCCTGGAAGCGAAACAGCTCCAGGGGCCGGAAGCCTCAGTGGCTCGTCGCCTCTTGCACATCCGCGGCCTGGGCTGCGCGCTGGCGGCGAGCCACATCCATGCGCTCACGGATGATGCGCACCAGGGCTGCGGAAGCCTGAGGGTGTGCGTCAAGCCATGCGGCTCCCTGCGCCTCGACATCCACGCCTTCGACGTAGCCGGCAAGAGCAGAGGGGAACATCAAAGTCACGATGTCTTCAGCCGTGTGGAAGGTGTTCTCCTCCCACACTCGCTCGAGGGAATCGAAGTAGTCGCCCACGAAGGGGACATACATGTCGGGCGTGGTGCGGGCCTGGGCCCAGAAACCGGAGACCATTGCCCAGCGCGTGTCATTGGGGATGGACTGGTCGGTCATCACCGCATCGAAGACAGCACGCTTCACATCGGCGGAGGCGACTGCAGCGCGGGCTGCGGCAGCGTTCTGGTGGCCGGTCATGGTCCCGTCTTCGGCCTCAAGGGCAGCGATCTCAGCCTCGCTTCCGACGCCGCCGCGTACCATGGAAATGAGGAGAGTCCAACGGCAATCCAGATCCAGGTCGAGGCCCTGGAGAGTCTCTTCTCCCGTGTACAGGGCCTTAATGGACGCGAAATGCTCGGGAGTCGTCGCCATGCGGGCGGCGGCGCGCACCAGCATGTTCTGAGCATCGGAGGCCGCAGCCGCAGCCCGGGCGAGGAACAGGAGGTGCGTGCCGACCTTTGCAAGAGCCTCGAGGCGGGTAGCAGGAGAGACGAAGGTACGGACTGCCTCTTCGATGTGCCGCAGGGTGAGGTCGAGCATCGACATGTTCTGCTCACCGGGGATCGCGGTGATCGCCAGGCGCAGGTAGTCGTGTGCGGCCATTTCGCCGTCGCGCGTCATGTCCCACGCGCAAGCCAGGACGATGTTGCGGGTCAAAGAATCAGCGATACGGTCAATGTTCTTCGTCGCGAAGGCAAGCGAGTCCTCATCCATGCGGACCTTCGCGTACGCGAGGTCGCCATCGTTGAGGAGGATCATGTCTGAGCGCTTGCGGCCCACGGCCGAGGGAACCAGGGTGCGTTCTCCATCGACATCGAGTTCTTCGCGGAAGTCTTGGACCAGCGTGTCCCCGTCCAGTGAGTATCCGGCGATTCCCATGCGGTGCGGTCTAAGAGAAGCGCCTTGAGAGAAGGCTTCTTGGATGACCGCCAATTCTGCCATGGTTCCGTCCTCGTGCAGGCGGATTTGCGGGCGAAGAAGGGTGACGCCTGCTTCTTGGAGCCAGACCTTCGACCAGGCGTCCAGGTCACGGCCGGAGGCCTTCTCGAGTTCTAAGAGCAGATCCGCGAGAGTCGCATTCGCGTAGGAATGGGCTGTGAGGTAGGCGTGCAAGCCGGTGAAGAAAGCATCGCGGCCAACGTAGGAGACGAGCTGACGCAGGACGGAAGCACCTTTCGCGTAGGTGATGCCGTCGAAGTTCACCTCGATGTCGGCAAGATCGCGGATCGTGGCGGCGATCGGGTGGGTCGTGGGGAGCTGATCTTGTTTGAGTCCCCAATCCTTGCGCAGCATGAAGCCGGTCCACGCGTCGGTGAACTCTGTGCCCTCAGCGAGGGCGAGGTGGCTCATGAACTCGGCGAAGGACTCGTTGAGCCACAGATCGTTCCACCACTTCATTGTCACAAGGTCGCCGAACCACATATGGGCGAGCTCGTGGAGGATCGTGTTCGCGCGAGTCTCAAGTTGAGCCGATGTTGGGCGGGTACGGAACACGTAGGAGTCGCGGAAGGTGATGCACCCGGCGTTCTCCATGGCTCCAGCGTTGTATTCAGGAACGAAGATCTGATCGTACTTCGTGAAGGGGTAGGCGATGCCGTACTGCTGCTCGAAGAATGCGAAGCCCTTGCGGGTGGTGTCGATGATGCGCTGCGCATCAAGATGCTCGATGAGCGAGGCACGGCACCAGACGCCGAGGTCGATGGTGCGCCCATCGGAAGACACCAGGGAGTCACGTACGCCCTCATAAGGGCCTGCGACGATGGCCGTTATGTAGGTTGACATCTTCTCTGTTTCGGCGAAACGGTAGATCCAACGCTCCCCATCGACTTCAGCCGCCGGGGTCGGGGCGTTCGAGAAAACGGTCCAGCCCGCAGGTGCTGTCACCGTCAGGGTGAAAGTCGCTTTGAGGTCGGGCTGCTCGAAGGTCGTGTACACGCGCCGAGCATCCGGGACCTCGAACTGTGAGTAGCAGTAGTCCTTGCCATCGGCAGGATCAGTGAAGCGGTGTAGGCCCTCGCCGGTGTGCATGTACTGGCAGTCGGCCTCGACCTCGAGGACATTGTGCTCAGCCAGATCGTTGAGGGTGATGCGGTGGTCCTGATGCGCTTGGGCGCCCAGCTCGACACCGTTGAGGCGGATCGAGTGGACCTTGTTCGAGACGAGGTCGGCGAAAGTGCAGGCTCCCTCGTTCGCGTCGAACTCGATGCGGGTGCTCGATGCGAAATCAGTCGACCCTGTCGTCAGGTCGAGCGCAATGTCGTAGTGGAGGACTCGGATGACTTCCGCGCGAGCAGAAGCCTCTTCTCGGGTGAGATTCAGGCCCGGCATGGGACACCTTTCGCAAAAACACTTCTGGGATTGGCGTGGCGAGCACGCATCCCGGTCATTTTCCCAAAGATCAGGCCGAATCGCACGCGAGTCGTCTGAGAGCTCACCAGATGTGGACGCGCTCACCCTCTTCGAGGAACATCCCATCGCCCTCGCGCACATCGAATGCGGCGTGGAATTCGTCAATGTTCTTCAAGATCTGGTTGCAGCGGAATTCGGCGGGGGAGTGGGGGTCTACGGCGAGCATCTGGGCTGCGAATTCGGGGCGTGTGGCCGTGCGCCACCCCCTCGCCCAGGCGTAGAAGAAACGCTTGGGGCCGCTGAGACCATCAATGACGGGAGCGCTCTGGGGAGTGAGCCCTTTCGCCTTCAAAGCGTTCACCCAGGCGCGCCAGGCGATCGACAGGCCCGCGAGGTCGCCGATGTTCTCCCCGAGGGTCAGGGCGCCATTGACTGTCGGGGCGTTTTCTCCTTCCAGGTCTTTGGGAGTCAATGCGGAGTATTGATCCACGAGGAGGGAGGTCAGTGCTTCGAAACTCGAACGGTCTTCTTCGTCCCACCAGTTCTCAAGATTGCCGTGCGCGTCGAAACGCGAACCTGAATCGTCGAAGCCGTGGCCGATCTCGTGGCCGATGACCGCGCCGATCGCCCCGAAATTCACCGCGTCATCGGCTTGCGGGTCGAAGAATGGGGGCTGAAGGATCGCGGCGGGGAACACGATCTCATTGAGAGTCGGGTTGTAGTAGGCGTTCACCGTCTGCGGGGTCATGAACCATTCATCACGGTCGACGGGCTCTGAGAGCTTCTTGAATTCGCGTCGAATTTCGAATGCGCGAGCCGCAACAACATGCTCGAGGAGCGTGGCGCGAGGATCGAGGCGAAGATCCGACATATCGCGCCACTTGGGCGGGTAGCCGATCTTCGGGCGGAAGGTCGAGAGCTTTTCCAAGGCCTTCGCCTTCGTGCCCTCGCCCATCCACGTGCACTCTCCAATCGCCTCGCCATAGGCTTCAAGAAGGCCCTCCACCAGGGCATCCATACGATCTTTCGAAGCGGGAGGGAAGTGCCTACTCACCCAGATGCGGCCGAGGGATTCTCCGGCGTGGGCTTCGATCAGGCTCAGCGCGCGCTTCCATCTGGGGCGCAACTCCTTCGTGCCCGACAGGATGCGGCCGAAGAAATCGAAGTTCTCCTCGACGAAGGCTGAGGGAAGCAATGAGGCGTTCGAATCGACGAGCGTCGTCAGCATGCTCAAACGCAGGTCTTCGATGGGGGTTTGCGACCAGACGTGGGCGCCTGCAGTGAGGAAGTCGGGCTGCGAGATGTTGACGAGAGTGCCTTCCTCGACGGGCAGGCCGATACCCTCGGCCCAGGCTTGCCAGTCGAAACCGGGGGCGTCTTTCTTCAGCTGCGCCCAGGTCACCTGGTTGTCTGAGAGAAGAGGGTCTCGGTTCGATACTGAATCGCGATGATGCGAGGCGAAAGCCGTTTCCAGGTCCATCAAGATCTGAGCCCCGTCGTGGGCATCGGGAGTGAGTTCGGCGAGGGCGAGGAGCTTTGCCAGGTGGGCGAGGTAGTCCTGGCGGATCTGCTCGTAGGAATCCTCGCGATAGTAGGCCTCATCGGGCAATCCGATGCCTGCCTGGTAGAAGTCGAGCATTCGCGCATTCGAATCATGCAGGTCGGTGCCGACGTGCACGCCGAAGAAGGTCCCGAGGCCGAAGGAAGAGAACTTCCCGGAAAGCTTGGCGAGTTCGCTGCGGTCCTTCGCGTCCTTGACGGCGTCGAATGCGGCTGTAAGAGGGGCGAGGCCATCGGCTTCGATCCGCTCCTCGTCCATGAACGCGGCCCACAGGGTCGTGATGAGTTCGGCGTCCTCGTCTTCGAGGAGATTGGCGGCGGCGTCTTCGGCGATCGCCTTGCCTCGTTCTTCGGAGAGGTCAAGAAGAAAGTGGAAGGTGCCATCAATGGGGCGTTCGGCTGGGATTTCGTGGGTCGCCAGCCAGGTGCCGTTCACATGCCGGTAGAAGTCGTCTTGTGGGCGGATCGACTCGTCGCGGGCCGAAGTGTCGAGGACGTGTGCCAGAAGCTGCTCAGTCATGCCCGCCACTTTAGGGGGCGCGGGGGTGTTGAGGCACAGCGGAGGAGTTGTGGCGTTGACGCGGGAGGTGGAGCCCCTGTTTTCGAGGGCGGAATATCGTGATTCCAGTGCTGTGAAAATGGGGAGAAAATGGTGCAATGATGCGAGTTTCGGTGTGTCGAGCCGCAAATTGAAAGGGTGTGAAATATCCCCGTGAACAGATGTGCAAAAGGTGTGAAACAGGCGTGCAGGAGGCGTTCTTCGGGGCATCATGGGGGCGACGACGGGGTCGTGTGTGCCCCGGCAGCTTCCACTGTGAAGGGAACGAATGGTGAAGACGATCAACACGGACGTTGTCGTCATCGGCGGCGGTTCCACCGGAGCAGGCGTCGTGCGCGACGTCGCAATGCGCGGGTTCAGGACCGTCCTCGTCGAGCGATACGACATTGCACAAGGAACATCAGGACGCTTCCACGGCCTCCTGCACTCGGGCGGGCGCTACATCGCCTCCGACCCCGAATCCGCGACCGAATGCGCCGAGGAGAATGAGATCCTCAAGAGGATCAACTCCAACGCGATCGAAGCGACCGGCGGGCTCTTCGTTGTCACATCCCAAGACGATGAGGAATACGCCGACAAGTTCCTCGAACGCGCAGCCGCCACGAAGGTCCCCGCTCAGGAGATCAGCCTGAAAGAGGCCTTCAAGCGCGAACCCCGACTCGATCCCGGTCTCAAACGGGCCTTCGAAGTCCTCGACGGGGCTGTGGACGGCTGGCAGATGAGCTGGGGAGCGATCCGCTCCGCACAGGCCTACGGCGCCGAGATCTACACCTATCACCGCGTCGAGAAGATCGAACGGGAAGGCGACCGCATTAGCGCCGTGATCGTTCACAATCTTCGCACCGGAGAGGACCTGCGCATCGAATGCTCATTCGTCCTCAACTGCGGTGGCCCCTGGGCCGGTCAGATCGCCGCCCTCGCCGAATGCCACGGCGTTGACGTTGTCCCCGGCGCGGGCATCATGATCGCAATGAACTACCGCCTCACTCAGACGGTCCTCAACCGGTGCATCTGGCCCGCCGACGGCGACATCCTCGTTCCCGACCACCCGGTCTGCATCATCGGCACCACCGACCTCAAGGTGGAAGACCCTGACAAGCTCTCGATCCCCGCCGATCAGGTCCAACAGATGCTCGAATCGGGCGAAGCGATGGTCCCCGGCTTCCGTAAAGCCCGTCCGCTGCACGCCTGGGCCGGTGCGCGTCCCCTCGTTAAGGACTCTCGCGTCGCGGCCTCGGACACCCGCCATATGGCGCGCGGCATGAGCGTCATCGACCACCACTCCCGCGACGGCGTCTCCGGCATGCTCACCATTGCCGGCGGCAAACTCACGACCTACCGCCTCATGGCCGAGCGCATCGTCGACATCATGTGCGAGGAGATGGGCGAGAAGCGCGAATGCAAGACCGCATTCGAAGCAGTGCCCCCGGCCGTCGAACAGAAGCTCTACACGATCGGGCATCGCCTCGAAGAGATCGAGCACAAGAACGTGGCCCCCAGCCACGACCAGATCATCTGCGAATGCGAACTCATCACTCGCACGAAACTCGAAGAAGTCATGGACACCCTGCCCGGTGCCCAACTCGACGACGTTCGCCGTCAAGTGCGCCTCGGAATGGGCCCCTGCCAGGGCGGCTTCTGCTCGCAGCGCGCCACAGGCATCGCACACGAGCGCGGCGACATCGACTCGCTCAAAGCGAACGAGCTGTTCAGGAACTTCCTGAAGAACCGTTGGATCGGCCTGTGGCCCATCCTCTACGGCAAGCAGCTGCGCCAAACCGCCCTCGACAACTGGATTCACGAAGGAATGCTTGACGTCGAGCACCTGCCAGCAAGCGCAACACCCAGCCCCGAATTCGCGTCCTTCGGTCAAGACACCACGGCCGCCAGGGGAGCCCAGGCGACAACAGACAGTGAAAAGGAGGATCACCGATGAGAGACGCCGTCGTCATCGGCGCCGGCCTCGCCGGTCTTACCGCAGCTCTCCGTCTTGCACACGGCGGCGCGAAGGTCACCCTCGTCACGAAGGGAATCGGAGGCCTTCAACTTTCGCAGGGCACCGTCGACCTTCTCGGATACTCCGACTCGGGTCGCATCACCCAGCCCCTCGCCGAGGTAGAAACGCATATCGCTTCGCGCCCCGGACACCCCTACTCGCACTTCACGCCCGAGTTCATCGCCGAGTCTGCGAATTGGCTCAAGGAGGTCCTCGGCCCGAAGCTCCTCGTCGGAGATCCACGCCAGAACGTCATCATCCCGACTTCGCTCGGCGCCTTGCGCCCGACGAGCCTGTATCAGCCGTCCATGGCCGCGGGCATCCTTGCTGCGGGCAAGTCCTACGTGATCGTCGGATTGAAGCGACTCAAAGACTTCTACCCGAAGATCATCGCTGAGAACCTTTCGCGTCAGACCACTGCGGATGGGACGCCCATCCAGGTGCGCTCCCTCATCGTCGACGTTGAGATCCGAAAGGACGAGGTCGACACCACCGGAACGAACCACGCGCGCGCCCTCGACAATGCCGCAATGCGTGAGCGCTTCGTCGCAGCGATCGCCCCGCACCTTAGAGAAGGGGAAGTCGTCGGTCTGCCCGCAGTCCTCGGCCTGAACGATCTGGACGCGTGGAAGGACATTGAAAAGCGCCTCGGACACGAGGTCTTCGAGATCGCGATGCAGCCGCCCTCGATTCCGGGCATGCGCCTCAACCAGGAGCTCACCGCCCTCGTGAAGGCACAAGCCCGCTTCATCATCGGCTCGCACGTCACCGGCATTGAGACCAAAGACGGGGCCGTCACAGCCGTCAGCATCTCGACCGCCGGGCGTCCGACCCGCATTGAAACGAAGAACGTTGTCCTCGCGGGGGGCGGCTTCGAATCCGGAGCCCTCGACATGGACTCCTATGGGACCGTCACCGACTCGATTCTCGGACTGCCGATCCTCGGTGCCGAGGGCCAGCTCCTTCATGGAGACTTCTGGGGCTGCGAGCAGCCGGTCTTCCTCGCGGGCCTCGACGTTGACGATGCGATGCATCCTCTCGACGCCAACAAGAAACCCGTCTACTCGAATGTCTACGCTGCCGGCGGAAACCTCGCCGGAGCCACCCGCTGGCGCGAGAAGTCCGGTGAAGGCATTGCCCTCGCTTCGGCACTTCGTGCGGCCGATCAGATCCTCGGGAGCCTGAAATGACCATCGAAGAAATGAGTGTCCTGTCGTTGAAGGAAGAGGACTTCGGCCTCCGCTCCACTTTGGACGCCTGCGTCAAGTGCACGATCTGTGAGACCCAGTGTCCCGTTATGCGCGTCACCGACCTTTTCGCAGGGCCGAAGTACTCCGGTCCGCAGGCCGAGCGCTACCGCAAGGACGGGCAGATCGTCGACTCCTCGATCGACTACTGCTCCTCGTGCGGCACCTGCACGCTCGTGTGCCCGCAGGGCGTGAAGGTCACGGAAATGATCCACCACGCCCGCACCGCAATGAAGAAGGAGAAGGGCATCCCGCCACGCGACCACCTCATTGGCCGCACCGGGTTCATCGGCACGGTGATGACGCCGGTCGCTCCGATCGCGAACTGGGCGCTCGACGTCAAAGCGATCCGCATCGCGATGGAGAAGGTCATCGGTGTTCACCGCAATGCGCCGATGCCCCGCTCTGCGGGCCGCACCTTCGAAAGCTGGTTCAAGAAGCACACCCCCCTTCCCGGTTCGGGACGCAAGGGACAGGTCATCTTCTTCCACGGCTGTGCCGGCCAGTACTTCGAGGTCGAGACCTCCATCCACTCGGTCCAAGTCCTTGAACACCTCGGATATGAAGTTCTCGTCCCGCATCACGGCTGCTGCGGCCTCGCCTTGCAGTCGAACGGCCTATACGACGAGTCTCGAAAGTACGTGTCGAAGCTGACGCATGACCTGCGCAAGGCGAACCGCAATGCGCCGATCATTTCCGCGTCCGGCTCTTGCGCGGGCATGCTGCGCCACGAGGCCAACGAGATCCTCGAAATGGACACTCCTGAACTGCGGGATGTCGGCTCGCGCATGTGGGACATCTGCGAGTTCCTCATGCACCTGCACGATAAGGGCGAACTCGACCTGAACTTCCAACCCATGGAGATTACGATCCCCTACCACGCGCCTTGCCAGCTCAAGTCCCAGGGGCTTGGTCTGCCGGCCGTGGAGCTCATGGAACTCATTCCCGGTGTCACGGTCAAGGAATCGAACCAGCCCTGCTGTGGTATCGCGGGCACCTACGGCATGAAGAAGGAGAAGTACGACATCGCCCAGGCCGTGGGTAAGCCGGTCTTCGACTTCATCAAGCAGGTCAATGTCGAACTCGCCGCCTGCGATACGGAGACTTGCCGTTGGCAGCTGCGCACCGCGACCGGCGCGAACGTCGTCCACCCGATCTGGCTCATCCATAAGGCCTACGGCCTGCACTGATCCTCGTAGGGGCACCATGCCCCAGACAAGGACGCTCACGGCGCCGACGGGATTCATCCCGAAGCACATCCGCTCTGGCATGGGGATTGTCCTTGAGTGCCCGGGCTCTTCTCGGAACAGCCTGAACTTCGCGGGGTTCTTGAAGGAGCCTGAGTCTTCTTTCCGGTCGTTTCGGATCTTCCCCCGGCGGCAGAGGGAGCGGCGGCGCGTTCGTACTTCTCTCCAGTCGTTTCGGATCTTCCTCAGGGCGCTGGGGTCTCCTTGTGATACCCGGGGTTTTCCCCGGGGGACCGGGGCTTCACTGTGGAGCGCCTGGAGTCTTCTCGGGGCGGCCGGCTCCTCCTCGCAGTGCCTCGGATCTGCCAATATGGCTCTGAGGGGCTTCCATTCCGGCGCAGAATTCGAGACGCTAGGGACAAGGACTGAAATCCGAGGAGGAATCATGACCGGAAAAACCCTTCGCCCTTCGACGAGCGGTGAGCGCGCCCGAAGAGGCCTGAGAGGTTTAGTCGTCATTCCGCTCATCATCGCGGCACTGGGCCTTTCAGGATGCGGTGCGTCGAACTTTTCGGGTTCAGCATCGGATTCTTCGTACCCGAAGGAGTCCGCCTACACCATGGATGACTTCGCAAGGGAAACCAAAGATCCTGGGGCTCAGCGGGTCGGGAGTGCCCCTGCCTTAGACTCGGCGGAGGCGGCCCGGGATGCCAGTGCCATCGAGTCCCAGGTGATTGTCACTGGGTCTTTGCGTCTGAGCGTTGACGATCCTCTCGCCGCATCTGCATCGGCTCAAGAGATCGTGAAGAATGCGGGAGGGCGAACCGATTACGCCTCGCAGAGTTCGACTCAGACCCTGAGCGCTCGGGCGACTTTTCGGATTCCTGCAGACGCCTACGAGGACACTCTCGCTCAGCTTCGAGAACTCGGCTCGGTGACGCGCGAAGAGATCCACACTGAAGAGGTGGGAGCACAGATCGCCGACCTCGATGCGCGAATGGCCGCCCTCAAAGAGTCCATTGATCGCCTGATGGAACTCATGAAGTCCGCAGCTTCGACCGCTGACCTTCTTGAAGCGGAACGTGAACTCACCTCGCGCCAGGCCGATCTTGATTCCCTCAGAGCGCAGCGGGCCTGGTACGAAGATGAAGTCCAGTATTCGACCCTTGAGGTTGAGTTCTCGTCTTCTTCGGTCGCTCCGACTCCGTCGATCGGCGCCTGGGAGCGTTCCTGGCAGATCTTTACCGGGGGGATGGAAGCGATTGGCTACGTCCTCATCATTCTGCTCCCATGGATCGTGCTCTTCGCAATCCTCCTCGCGCTGCTCCGTTTGCTCCTGCGTCGCTTAAAGCCCGCCCAACCCAGGTTCTTGCGCAAGAAGGACACGGGAGCTTCCTTTCCGCTTCCCGGTCAAGGGCCTGCGCCCTCGCCCGGGGAAATGAAGAACGGGGCCGCCAAGGCGCCTGGAGCTTCGGAGATTCACACACCACAGGCCTGAACGGGCGACAACAGTGGAGGCCCTAGCCGTGCCGCCAATCGGAAGCTCCACCCCTGAGCAAAGAGGCCAGAAGGGTCGGTGAATATCGGCCCTGTCACCAAGCACAAGCGCCGCATCCAAACAGCTGGGTAGGACAGGGCACAGGGGCTAGCCTCTCAGCCCGGCGAGCCTAAGGGGGGCACTTCACACATGAGGAGTAGTCTCCCTTGAGATCATCGACGAGGAGGACATCATGAGTGAAAGCGTCAAACGCGCCCTCGTAACAGGAGCGTCAACCGGCATCGGCGAGGCAACTGTCCGTCGTCTGCGCGAACTTGGCTGGGATGTCGTCGCCGTCGCGCGCCGTGAAGAGCGCCTCGCCGCCCTGGCCGCCGAAACGGGATGCGAATATGTGGCCGCAGACCTGAGCGATGAAACGGCTGTCGGCGCCTTGGCTGAGAGAGTCCTCGAAGGCGGGCCCGTGGATGCCCTAGTGAATAATGCGGGCGGCGCCCTGGGGGTGGACACGATTGCGCACGCCGATCCGGATCGCTGGATCGCGATGTATCACCGCAATGTCATGACCGCCTTGCGCACCACCCGGGCTTTCCTTTCGGGAATGCGCGAGAGGGGCGGCGACCTCGTGTTCCTCACCTCGACTGCGGCACACGACACTTACCCGGGAGGTGGAGGCTACGTCGCTGCGAAGCACGCCGAACGCATCATTGCCAACACCTTGCGCCAAGAGCTCGTCGGAGAGCCTGTCCGCATCATAGAGATCGCGCCTGGGATGGTGAAGACCCCTGAGTTCTCGCTCAACCGCTTGGGCTCTGAAGAAGCCGCAGCGAAGGTGTACGAGGGCGTCGCCGAGCCTTTGCTCGCCGCTGATGTTGCAGACGCGATCTGCTGGGCCCTCACACGCCCTGCACATGTGAATATCGACTCAATGATCCTGCGACCTCTCGCCCAGGCGACCAACACACTCCTCGTGCGTCAAGGGTGAAGACAGCGCTGGACGTCGAAGGTTGCCCCCGATAACACACTCCAGACGCGTCAGGGGTGAAGCAAATCTCGGACTTTGATGCTTGCCCCCTATACACACGTAACGCGCGCAAAGGGTGACCTGAGTTCCACATGGTTTGACCTGCGCAAACGCGATACACTCCTCGCACGTCAGGGGCGAGCCCGCTAGGACCCCGAAGCGGGGGAGAGACTGGGCTCGCCTCGCCACCTACGCCTCGGTGCCCACGGCTCGCGCAGAAAATAGCCGTTAATCCGCGAGGGGGCGGCGACGCTGAGCCTTCAATTCAGAGCGGATGCGCTTGTCGCGCAGACGCTGGAGCTTCGAAGCCCGCGTCGGTTTACTTGCCCGCCGTTGGGGGAGTGGAGCGAGACTGGACCTGAGGAGCGCTGCGAGTCGCTGCCTCGCGGCCTTCCGATTCGCGAACTGAGAACGCTGCTCGGACGCGGTGATCGTCAGGACCCCATCGACGAGCCTCCCAGCCAAAGCTGTCAAAGCGCGCTCACGTTGACGCTCGTTGAGTGCGCTCGTCGTTGTCACATCGAAGGAGAGCTGGACCCTGGAATCGGAAGTGTTGACACCTTGACCTCCAGGTCCTGAGGAGTGCGAGAAGCGTTCGACGAGTTCGCCCGCTGGCACAACAAGCCCCTTCGGGCAGCCCGGCCCGGCCTCGATTCGCAGATCCTCCATGGGTGCAGTGTGCTCCTGGCAGGCTCCGGGAAACAAGCCGGTCCCTTGTTTCCTTGTCAACGGCGGAGGAACAAACGCGGATGAAGGTACACCGAGTGTCGTGAGGAAGACCCGATGTGAAGCGTGAGGGGCGGGTTCCAGCAGTGACGCCAGAACCCGCCCCTCATACAGAGCCCCTTTCAGCCTCGTGCATGAGGAGGACCCGAAGAGTCTTGCGACGAGGATCGATAGCCGCGGCTTTCACCCTCGTGCATGAGGAGGACCCTTCGGCACAGCGATGCACTCGCCAAGGAACGCTCTTCTCCTCGTGGGTGAGAAGACAACTCGAGACGTCCCTCGTAAGAGGGAAGAAACCTTGGGTCGTCCTCATGGGTGAGAAAAAGTCGTGGGGATTCCCTCCGGGGCAAAAATCTTCGGGGCGCTCCCAGGACTCAGAGTTTGTCTGCGACCTGCTCCATGTCCTTATCCCCGCGGCCCGAAAGATTCACCAGCAGAAGCGGCACATCCTCACCCGACTCCTGGGAAGCAGCGAGCTCTCGAGCCATCTTCAAGGCTTGCGCAATCGCATGCGAGGACTCCATCGCCGGGATGATCCCCTCGAAACGAGACAAGGCCTTGAAAGCATCGAGAGCCTCTTCGTCGGTGATCCCCACGTAGCGCACGCGTCCCGTCTCAGCGAGCATCGCATGCTCGGGACCGACCGAAGGATAGTCAAGGCCCGCAGAGATCGAATGAGAGGGGAGCAGATCGCCCTCGTCATCCATCATGACGAAGGAACGCATGCCGTGCAGGGAACCCACACGACCCGCGCAGATCGGCGCCCCGTGCTCTCCTGAATCTAGGCCCTTGCCTGCGGGCTCAACACCGATGAGCTCAACCCCCTCATCCTCAAGGTAGTGGGCGAAGGCGCCAATGGCGTTGGAACCTCCGCCGACCGCTGCGATCACCGCATCGGGCAGCCGCCCGAACTCGGAGAGGAACTGGGCGCGCGACTCCTCGGAAATCACGGATTGGAACTGACGGACGATCGAGGGGAAGGGATGGGGGCCGGTTGCAGAGCCGAGGAGGTAGAAGGTGTCCTCCAGGCGAGTGCTCCATTCTTCGAGAGCAACGTCGATCGCGTCCTTCAAACCGGCGTTGCCGCGAGTCACCGGGACGACACTCGCGCCCATGAGCTTCATTCGCGCGACATTCGGCTGTTGGCGTTCAACGTCGTGGGCGCCCATGTAGATCGTGCATTCCATGCCCATGAGGGCCGCGACCATCGCAGTGGCCGTCCCATGCTGGCCTGCCCCGGTTTCCGCGATGAGACGCTTTTTGCCCATGCGTTTGGCTAAAAGTGCTTGTCCGAGCACGTTATTGCCTTTGTGAGCGCCCCCGTGGGCGAGATCTTCGCGTTTGAGGACGATTCGAGCACCGCCCTCTACCGGCAGATTCATGCACTCGTAGATTGGGGTCTCGCGGCCCAGGTAGGTGCGGCGAAGACGGTCGAGTTCCGCATGGAACTCGGGGTCCGCCATCGCCTCGACGTATGCGGCTTCGAGTTCGTCGAGGGCAGGCAGGAGGAAGTCGGGGACTTCCTGTCCGCCGAAGCGGCCGAAATAGGCGGGAAGGATCGTGTCACGCGGGGCGGGGGCGGGAAGGCCATCAATGTGCCCGGTGGGGACACGGTTCGCGGTTGGGGCGGCTCCAGCGGGGGTGGAGGCTTCGCGTTCGGCGGCGGTGCGGGTTGCGGTCATGGGTTTACTCCTGAGGTACGAGGTCGAGTGCTCAGGCGGGCCCGGACAATGAAAAAGCCCGCCAGAAGGGCGAGCTCAATGGGTATGACTAACTGCGGCTCGCCTCTTAGGAGAGCCACCACCAGTTGCAGGTGCTGCAAGTCATCATGAGGGCGAGAGTAATGGAGGTGATGGCCTGCATATAGCTCTGTCCGAATAATGGATAGGGGTGTCGGACTGGGAACACTCCGCAGTCGAAACGGGAGGGATCCTTCGTCGCTGTTCCTTGAGCGGGGCTGTCTGTCTCTGTAGAGGCGCGCTGCGTGTGGGGGAGAGCAGCACGGCGGAGGGGCTCTTGCAGGAACCACAGGTGGGCTCGCCTGCCGTGCAGAGAAGTAGGCGATCCTGCGCTTCTTTTCATGACGAGGACGGTGCTGCGAATCCGAGGACGGTGCTGCGAATCTGAGAACGGTACTGCGAGAGAAAGTGCAGGCCATGGCGCTCCTTTGCGACACTGGGAGGATGACGATCTGGACTCCGCCCGAGCGCGCCGATGAGGGCGCCCCGCTCATCCCCGCTCCAGGGCCAAAGGCTCTCGCGGCACTACCCTCGACGGGAAGAATGTCGATCCTCCAAGGACTCGTCCTCTTCTTCGGGATGGTGGCAGCGCAGATCGTCACAGCAACGATCAGCGACGCCCTCGCTATCCCTTTCGCAGCGACGACCGTTTTCATCATCCGAGCCCTTGTCACCATTGCACTGGCCGTCGGTGTGTACCTCCTCGCCCTTCGAGTGATCGGCAGACGCCCAGCCTCGGACTTCGAGCGTCTCAACTGGTGGAGAGAACTCCTCACTGGAGTCGTCCTCGGGGCCCTCCTCATGAGCGCAGTCGTCGCCTCCGCATGGCTTGCCGGAGCCTACCGAGTGGAAGGAATCAACCCGAACGCTCTCGTCGGGACGGCCGCAGCTGACTCCCTCCTCGCGGGTGTCACTGAAGAGATCATCTTCCGCGCGGGCCTCCTCCGCCTCATTGAGCACAGACTCGGTTCCTGGTGGGCTCTGGGACTCACCTCCGCACTCTTTGGCGCCGCCCATCTCATGAACCCCCAAGCCGAGTGGTGGGGAGGTCTTGCGATCGCCCTCGAAGCAGGAGTTCTCCTGGGAGCTAGCTACATCGTCACCCGCCGACTGTGGATGGTCATCGGCCTGCATGCTTCGTGGAACTTCGTCCAAGGCGGAATCTTCTCCTCCGATGTGTCGGGTAACGGCCTGGAGAACACTGGACTCCTATCCGCACGCATTGAAGGCCCCTGGTGGCTTACGGGCGGGGAGATGGGCTTCGAGGGGGCCATCAGCGCCGTGTTCTTCTGCGCAGGGCTTGGCGTCTTTTTGCTCCTTGTCGCGAAGCGGCGCGGACTTATCATTCCCGCGCGAGCGTTCCGCTTCGAAGCGATCGGCCCCTGCGGCCCCGTCAACATTGACGAGGACGGAGCTACTCCTCCCAGCTGTTCGCTCTGAACTCGGGTGAATGGCGCAATGGCGATGAAGAGCCGATTCTTGCGTGGGGTCGCGACAACGAAAAGGGGGTGTGAGCTGCAAAGGTGCGCTGAGGGCTCAGAGTGCTTGCTTTCTTGCTGGCGCCGAGCGTGTGCGTGTGTCGGTGTTGGAGCGCGGTGGGGGCTCAGAGTTCTTGCTGTCTTGCCGACGCTGAGCGTGTGAAAGTGCTGGAGATTGGTGATGCTCTCATTTTCAGTCTGGGCCGTCCACGCTGAAGGCGAAGGCCTGACGGAATGAAGCGTTTGAGTTCGAGAAAGTGGCGCAGCCCGTGAATACGCTGAGAATGAGAAGAATGGACAGAAGACGGAGAGAGCCCTTGGAACTCACCCTTGCCAGGGATTGTGGCGACGGAGTGGATCTCACCTTGAGTGGAAGGATCGAGGAGCTGCTCCCCATTGCCCTCGCACAGCCACGGGCCTTTATCAGCATCGAATCGGCGCCGAGTCTCAAAGTTCCCTTAGGATTCCGCTACCTTTACTCCGCCCCCGCCACCTCTCGGGTGTCCCAAGCCAGTGAGAAAGGGGTCGTGGAAGAGCGAACTGCCCTGGGGGACGTGGGAGAGACAAGCGCCGTGGGGGAGAGAGTACCCCTGGGGGAGGCGGAGGAGAAGCCCAGGACCCTCGTCGTGCTCGGAATGAACCCGAACACAGCGGCGAACGCCCGGGAGGGAAAGCTTGTCGATGACGCGACCACCCGGGATATTCGGGCTCTCGCGGCCAATCCGCTCACCACACCGGGAAAACACCCCTTCACGCGCGTCCTCTTCCTGACGATGGGCCCCTTCAGAGGAATCATCAACAAGGGAGGGCTCGCTATCGCCGATGCACTCGCGGATTTCGCCTTCTACGAGGCGCAGCACACAGTCAACATGCACTTGATCCCGGCGCTCCTCGAATCCTTGTCCCGTGACGAGCAAGGCCTCGACATCCTCGCCATGTGGGGCAATACCGGTGACAAGGCGAGTGGCCGCTTCGCCCTCCCCGGCGTCCGCGATCTAAGAAACACGCTCTTGGCGCTCGCGGACCAAGAAAACGTGCGCTGGTACAGCTTCGGACTCACCAGTGCGGGAGCTCCCTGCAACTACGCCGGGCTTCGCTACCTCAAAGGGATGAGTGCTGTACAAAAGGCCCTCCGCACTTTCACCCTCACCCCTCAGACTCTGCAAGCATTCCACGGCGAAAGCGCGTGGCTCTCCTTGAATGATCCGAGGGCCAGAATGGATCGGGCGTCTCTCGAAGGCGCCTTGCGTTTGACATTCTAAGGAATTCCTTGCAAGGATTGGAAAAACTTCCGGTCTCCAACCGCGAATCTGTGGTTTGCCGCATGTGGAGGTAAAGCTTAATTCTGGGTTTCAATTGGAAGCTTTGTGACTGTGGCTTCTCTTTTTCCTTGTCCACCTCGAGATACTTGCCACAATTCATCTTTTCCGCTGGGAGTTTTAAAGAGAAAATACCATGGGTGATTTCCTTTCCCTCTTTTTCTGGCAATCGCTTGAAGGTTGTAAACTCGCCAGCTTCCATCCAGCTCCTGCTTTCTCCAGCCGTTAACAAGATCGGCTAGGACGCTCAGTGGTGCATCTGCTGCATTCCCGACTGAAAGATTGCCGTCCTTTTCATGGTGTGCGCGGCTTTCGAAGATTTTTACTTCATCACCCTCGATATTGTTTTCCAATTCTTCGGGTATGTCAGTTGGGTCTGATGGGTTGTTCTTGATCATTTGCGCGATCATTTCGAATGATGAGTCTGTGCGCTCCTGGTGTCTTTGTGATTCGTCTGCCTGTATAAAGAATATGATAATCATGATGAGCAGGGAAAGTAGTGAAATTTCGAACGATATGTGCTCAACTTGTGGCTGGTATAATTTTATGAAATATGTTGCAATAAGTGCAGCAACAGGGGATAGTAGTATGAAAATTCCTCGATTTTTGCTGACAAAGTCTGCAGGTCTGGACAGTTTTTTACTCATAGATAGATTATATCATAAGGGTGTGTTTTAGAGCTCTTCCCGATTAACGCTGGAAAGTGGGTCTGAAGTCTCCGGTGTCGAGGACTGGCGAGGACTGGTTTGATGAGGCCCAGCCCACGTGAGCGGATGCGCGTCCACGCGCTCCTCTCAGCTAGACTCGAGCCCGACGCTGAACCGGCCCCATGTCGCCCACGAGGAGGCACGGGGATATCACCGGGGAGTCTTCGGAAGAACAGGCGCGCTCGCGCGCCCCATTAGAACCGAACGGGTCAGCCCGTCACAGCTGAGAATCAAGCGGCCTCGCCCTCGACAATCGAAGGAGAGGCAAGCGGGGTGGTACCGCGGGTGCCGGCGTCGCCGGTCCTCGTCCCTGTGCAACGAACAGACGAGGACACCATGACGAAGCACGGCTACTATCCGCGCCACCGCGACACCGAAGTGGACGCGAACCCGTCCTTCCCGCAGATGGAAGGCGAAACACTGGCCTTTTGGGCCACCAACGACACCTTCCAAAAGTCCGTTGACAATCGTCCAGCGGGCGAAGGCGGACACAACGAATTCGTCTTCTACGACGGCCCGCCCTTCGCCAACGGCCTCCCGCACTACGGACACCTCCTCACCGGCTATGTGAAGGACACCGTCGGCCGCTACCAGACCATGCTCGGCCACCGTGTTGAACGCCGCTTCGGCTGGGACACCCACGGACTGCCCGCCGAACTCGAAGCGCAGCGCATCCTCGGCATCGAAGACGTCACAGAAATCACCCGCGAAGGCGGACTCGGCATCGGCGCCTTCAACGAGGCCTGCCACAGCTCTGTCCTGCGCTACACCGACGAGTGGGAGGACTACGTCACCCGTCAGGCCCGCTGGGTCGACTTCAAGAACGACTACAAGACCCTCGACCCCGAATACATGGAGTCGGTCATCTGGGCGTTCAAGACCCTCTACGACAAGGAACTCGCCTACGAGGGCTACCGCGTCCTGCCCTACTGCTGGCACGATCGCACGCCGCTGAGCAACCACGAACTCAAAATGGACGACGACGTCTACCAGGATCGTCAGGACAACACCGTCACAGTCGGCATGCGTCTCACTGAGCCGATCCTCGAAGGCGCAGAAGACAGCGAACTGGTGCTCATTTGGACGACCACGCCCTGGACGCTCCCCTCGAACCTGGCTGTTGCCGTGGGCCCAACAATCGACTACGCGGTCGTGCGCGTCGCAGACGACCTCGAATCGCCCCTCGCTGGTCAGCGCGTCATTCTCGCTGAAGCCCGCCTGGGTGCCTACGTGAAAGAACTTGGAGAAAACCCCGAGGTCGTTGCACGCCTGAAGGGTTCAGACCTGGCGGGTCGCAGCTACCACCCGATCTTCGACTACTACAACACCGCCGAACACCGATCCGAGGGCGCAGCCCCCGGTCCGAACGGCTGGAGCATCATCCCCGGCGACTACGTGTCCACGGAGGACGGCACCGGCCTCGTGCACATCGCCCCCGCCTTCGGTGAGGACGACATGTTCGTGTGCATGGAGGTCGGCATCAAGCCCGTCATCCCCGTCGACGAGGGCGGATGCTTCACCTCTGAAGTGACCGACTACGAGGGCCTGCAAGTCTTCGAAGCGAACAAGCCGATCATCGTGGACCTTCGCGACGGCTCGGGCCCGATGGCTCGTATCCCTGAGGAGCGGCGCGCCGTCCTCGTCCAGCAGAAGTCCTACGTGCACTCTTACCCGCACTGCTGGCGCTGCCGCAAGCCCCTGATCTACAAGGCCGTGTCCTCCTGGTTCGTGAAGGTCACCGCGATCCGCGATCGCATGGTGGAGCTCAACCAGGAGATCACCTGGGTGCCCGAGCACACGAAGGACGGGATCTTCGGCAACTGGCTCGCTGGCGCGCGCGACTGGTCGATTTCGCGCAACCGCTTCTGGGGAGCGCCGATCCCCGTGTGGCGTTCGGACGACCCGAACTATCCGCGTGAAGACGTCTACGGCTCATTCGCTGAACTCGAACGCGACTTCGGAGTGAAGGTCGACAACCTGCACCGCCCCTTCATTGACGAACTCGTTCGCCCCAACCCGGACGACCCGAGCGGCAAGTCCATGATGCGCCGCATCCCCGACGTCCTCGACTGCTGGTTCGAATCCGGATCAATGCCCTATGCGCAGGTCCACTACCCCTTCGAGAACGCCGAATGGTTCGAGTCGCACTACCCGGGCGACTTCATCGTCGAATACATCGGTCAGACCCGCGGCTGGTTCTACACCCTGCACGTCCTCGCGACCGCCCTCTTCGATCGTCCGGCGTTCACGAACGTCGTCTCGCACGGCATCGTCCTGGGCGACGACGGGCGCAAGATGAGTAAGTCGCTGCGCAACTACCCGGACGTGAACGGAGTGTTCGACTCCTACGGATCGGATGCGATGCGCTGGTTCCTCATGAGTTCACCCGTCGTTCGCGGCGGCAACCTCATGGTCACGGACGCGGGTATTCGCGACACCGTCCGCCAAGTGCTCTTGCCGATCTGGAACGCCTACTACTTCTTCACCCTCTACGCGGGAGCTGCGAACAAGGGCGAAGGCATTGAGGGGCGTCTGCTTGACCTCGGTGACCCACGTGTCGTTGATGGCCTCGTTGAAATGGACCGCTACCTGTTGGCCCACACGCGAGATCTCGCGAGCGGCGTGAAGGCGAGCCTTGACGAGTACGACATCGCGAAGGGCTGCGAGCTGGTGCGCGACTACCTCGACGTGCTGACGAACTGGTACGTGCGCACTCAACGCCAGCGCTTCTGGGATGAGGATCAGGCGGCTTTCGACACGCTGTACACGGCTTTGGTGCGCCTCATGGAGGTGGCCGCGCCTCTGCTGCCCCTGCTGACCGAGGAGATCTGGAAGGGTTTGACCGGCGGTGAGTCCGTACACCTGGTCGACTACCCGATCCTGCCCGAGGCCGTGGCCGACGATGCCCTCGTCGCCGCAATGGACGAGGTGCGCGACGTCGTGTCTTCTGCCCATGCGTTGCGCAAGGCGAACCAGTTGCGCGTGCGTCAGCCTCTCCAGGGCTTGCGGGTTGTGTCCGAGCAGGCTGAGGCGCTCTCTTCTTTCGCGGGCCTTATTGCTTCCGAGGTCAATGTCAAGGATGTGCGTCTTTTGACTCCGGCCGAGTCTGGCCTGTTGGTTTCCACTGAGTTGTCCCTCAACCCGCGTGCCTTCTCGCCTGAGATTCGCAAGCTCACGTCGCAGCTTTTCAAGGCGCAGAAGGCGGGGGAGTGGCAGGTGTCCGAGGACGGGGCGTCTTGCGTCTTTTCCGGCGTTAGGGTCGAGGGCACACCTGTTTCTTTGAGCGGCGAGCAGTTCAGTGTGACGACCTCGGTGAACGCCGACGAAGGACAAGTCGCGGATGTTTTGGCGAATGGCACTTTCGTTGTGCTCGACACTGAGCTCACGCCCGAGCTTGAGGCCGAGGGGTATGTGCGCGATGTCATCCGTGCCATCCAAGATGAGCGTAAGAACGCGGGCCTGCATGTCGCCGACCGCATTGACCTTGCACTGGCTGTGCCTGCGGAGCGCGTCGGCGCGCTTGAGGCGCATCGCGAGATGATCGCCCACGAAACCCTGGCCCTTTCGGTGTCGGTCGAGGCGGGCGAGAAACTGAGCGTGAGCGTCGCGAAGCGCTAAGGCTCAGATGGTGCGAATCCGGTAAGACGGGTGGAAGCACGCGAGTAATCGCATGCTTCCACCCGTCTTGCGTTAAGAACGTCTGCATTCTTTTGCCTACCGGCCACAAGTCGGACGTGCGTAATGGGGAAGTACAACTACGGACTATGACGAGCTCATGAACCGTGTGACGGCGTGAAGGCGAAGCCTTAGGGCGCGAGGCACGCAAGGGGGATGACGAACACACCGTCATCGCGCCTGTAGGCGGTCGCAGTCCCAGTGACGACTGCGAGGAACGAGGGAGCGCCCATGCGCTTCGAGTCCACGCGGTCCGACAATTTACGCAGATTCGCAGCGGCAGCATCAAGATGCAATGAACCAAGCTTCACCTCAATGAGGGCCCACCGCCCATCGGCGAGAACGAGGACGATATCCGCTTCCAGACCGGTTTTGTCCCGATAATGGTAGGCCGTGCCATCGATCGCCTCGGCATAGGTTCTCAGGTCGCGCACGCACAAGGATTCAAAGTGCAAGCCGAAGGTCTCAAAATCTCCCAAGAGGTCTCGCGGCGAGGCCCTCATCACTGCGAGTCCGATCGACGGGTCTACGAAATGACGAGTCGGAGTAGTCCTGATGACCGTTCGAGACCGTAGTGCCGGCGCCCACGCTTCCAAATCCTCAATGACGAAGGAGCGAGTGAGAGCATCAAGGTAATCGGTGACCGTTCCGGGGGACGCGGCATCATCATGCGCCGCGAGGTCCGCGCTGATCGTTGATATCGATGCTTGAGTCGATACATGTCGGGCGTATGCACGCATAAGTGCCCGCATGCGTGTCTCGTTGCGCCGAACACCGTCCATTCGCGACACATCTGACGAGATAAGCCCATCAACGTAAGCACGGGGGAGGCGCAGCGCCTGGTCAGGGTTTTGAGCGGTGACGGCGGCGGGCCAGCCGCCCCGGCACATCACGCGAGCGATTCCGTCGACATCAAGTGGGGAGACGGCTCCGATATCAACGGCTCCGTCGAACAATGAAGCCAGTGACACCTGTCCGTTCGATTCCTTCGATTCAAAGAGGGACATCGTTCGCATACTGAAGCGCTCGATACGTCCGACGCCAGAGTGTGCTCCTTGAACAGTTGGTGTAGAAGAACCGGTGAGGATGAATTGACCGGGCAACCCGCGTTGGTCGACGGTGAAGCGGACAGCATCCCACAGCTGAGGCGCCATTTGCCATTCATCGATGAGCCGAGGTGTGGCCCCCTCGAGGAGAGACGAAGGCTTAGAGTCGGCGAGTGCGAGATACTGGCGTTGATGGTCTGGGTCTTGCATGTAGAGGAGTGAGGCTGCAGCGCGGGAGCCGGTTGCTGTCTTCCCGCACCATTTCGGACCTTGGATCTGCACGGCACCGCTGCTTGCGAGAGCCTTCGCGAGGATGTCATCGGCAATGCGCGGAAGATAAGTCCTAACCATGGGTCTAAGGTAGGGTAGATTCATTGTGATTGCAATGAAAAGCCCGTGTTCATTGGGTAAGTTGGCTGATTTCTATTGGGTAAGTTGGCCGGATTCTATTGGGTAAGTTGGCCGGATTCTATTGGTGAAGTTGGCTGGTTTTTGTTGGTGAAGTTGGCTGATTTTTGTTGGTGAAGTTGGACGAATTGGGGTCGCAATTCCGCTTTGAAGGTGAGCGCTTGGTCCTTTGGTGGACACAAGTCGGACGAAGAGGGGGAGAATGGGGCGAATCCCGACTTGCGACCTGGGCAAATACGTTCGCTTGCCGGGGAGAAGGGCCGTGAGGGTCCGACTTGTGCCCAGAAGGCGCCCATGCACCCGGGCGGTGAGCCTTGGCGCAGCGTGCGGGGATAGAATCGGCTTTCGCGTCCCGGGACCCCGGGAAGGAGCCCGGGAGGAATGAATGGCAAACGAGCACCCCGCATTTTTCGGTGACGAGCAGCAGCAGAGCAATGAGATGAATGCTCACGAGCGCCGCGAGCAGCACCAGCACGACGAGTACCACGAGCACCAGCCCGGCACCATCCCCGCTGATCTCCTCCCGTACCTCGAGGAGGCCGACGCTCCCGACGAACTCGCCCTCACCGACATCACTGGCACAGACGCCACCGGCATGGGCGGGATGAATGCGGATCCAGAGGCTGAACGCGCCGTAGCCCTGCGCGCCCTCGTCGAATCCTCCCTGCTGCTCGGCCCCGACCCCTCCATTCTCGCCGGAATCGAGGGCGAGGTCGATGAGGACTTCCTCGAAGACGCCGCGCAGGCGAAGGCCGAACAGGCCAAGCTCGAGCATGAGCGAGCCCTCGATGACGCTGATGCACAGCTCGCGCTCGACACGAGAGTCGAAGAGATCTACCAGTCGATCGTCGCTCGCGCCCCCGAGCATAATGTCCAGCCCTCCACGCAGCGGGTGAAAACAGTCCTCGACATTCTCGGCGACCCCCAGACCTCCTACCCGGCCATTCACATCACGGGGACCAACGGCAAGACCTCCACAGCCCGGATCATTGACGCGCTGCTCACGGCCTTCGGCATGAAGACCGGCAGATTCACCTCCCCGCACCTGCTCGACGCCCGCGAGCGCATCAGCCTCGAGGGCGCCCCTATCTCCAAGGAGGGCTTCATCGCCGCCTGGGAGGACATCGCCCCCTATATCGACATGGTCGATGAACGTTCCACCACCGAAGGAGGGCCTCGCCTGTCCTTCTTCGAAGTCTTCACCGTCATGGCCTTCGCGGCCTTCGCCGACTACCCCATCGACGCGGCCGTCGTGGAAGTCGGAATGGGCGGCCTGTGGGATGCGACGAACACTCTTGATGCGGGGGTGAGTGTCATCATGCCGATCGACCGTGACCACACCACATGGTTGGGCTCCGAGATTGCTGATATTGCGCGCGAGAAGGCGGGCATCATCAAACCCGGACAGATCGTCGTCATCGCCGAACAGCCCGAAGAGGCCCTCGATATTCTCCTCGAACGCGCCCGCGAGGTCGATGCCGTCGTGCGCCTGGAGGGACGGGACTTCGAGGTGTCGGAACGCCAGATGGGCGTCGGCGGGCAACTTGTGAGCGTCCGTACCCCTGCAGCCGTATACGAAGACGTCTTCCTTCCGCTTTTCGGCGAGCACCAAGCTCACAACGCGGCTTGCGCCCTCGTCGGAGTCGAAGCGTTCATGGGAGGCCGTGAGCTCGACGGACGCATCGTGGAGAACGGCATGATGACGGCAACTTCGCCCGGGCGCCTCCAGGTCGTCCGCCATTCACCGACGATCATCGCTGACTCCGCCCACAATCCGGCCGGAGTCAGATCCTTGGCCCGCGCCCTCGAAGAGTCCTTCCCCTTTGCGCACACTGTCGGCGTGTATTCAGCAATGGCGGATAAGGAGATCGAAGCCGTGCTATCCGAGATGGAGCCGCACCTCGACTCGATTGTCGTGACGCAGATGCCGGGGGAGCGGGCGGCCGATCTTGAGACACTCCAGCTCATCGCCGCCGAGGTTTTCGGCGAGGAACGGGTTCAGGCGCGCGATTCGCTCGCTGATGCGGTGGATCTGGCGGCCCAGCTCGCCGAGGCGACGAGCGCCCCTGCGGACAAGGCGGGTATCGTTGTCTTCGGTTCGGTTGTTCTTGCAGGTCATATGCTGTCTTTGGCCGGAAAGAAGGCCTAAGGTCTGCACACTCGTCCAAATGGGTGGTTGAACGTGCATTGAGGTGGCAGCATTGGTCGTGGCGACCGTTCACCGGATGCAAGGAGGCACCATGAAGAAGCTGGTCAACGATGTCCATAACGTCGTGAAGGAAACCCTGGAGGGCTTCGCCCTCGCCCACGCCGACCTGGTCGAGGTCCATCTTGATCCCGACTTTGTGACCCGTAAAACCCCGAAGACGGAGGGGAAGGTCGGGCTCGTGTCCGGCGGCGGCTCCGGCCACGAACCCCTCCACGCAGGCTTCGTCGGCGAGGG
>ERZ772956.421-NODE-421-length-32664-cov-4.652611_pt1 | contig 32664 bp, 21 predicted proteins | sample MGYA00580683_ERZ772956 | MGnify/ENA primary metagenome ERZ772956 (study PRJEB29015, sample SAMEA2738077) | human oral metagenome | biome: human oral; feature: human-associated habitat; material: saliva | place: China | collected 2212 ... | reverse complement strand
CGAACAGGCAGGAGTCACCGGAGACAGAAGCCTCGGTGTGCCCGTACTCGCGGGTTCCTGTGCGTCCCACAGTTCCGCCCAGAGCATGGGCCATGGTCTGGAAGCCGTAGCAGATTCCCAGAACCGGCACGCCCGCGGCGAAAATCGCGGGATCAATGGAAGGAGCGCCCTCTTCATACACGGATGAAGGCCCACCGGAAAGAATGATCGCTGCGGGTTCTTTCGCAAGCATTTCGGCGACCGGCATGGTGTGCGGGACGATTTCCGAATAGACGCTGGCTTCGCGCACGCGACGAGCAATGAGCTGGGCGTACTGCGCGCCAAAATCGACAACAAGGACGGGATGAAGATCAGCTGAAGTCACCCCACCATGCTACCTGCTTCGTAGCCTCTTCGACGAGGCCAAGTAGCGAGCGCTCCCCCACACCCGGGTTGGTTTAGTTGCCGGGTGTGTCCTCTTCTTCCGAGGCCTGAGCTGCCTCAGCCTCTTCAGCGGGCTCCCCCGCCGGCTGAGTTTGCTCGACGGGTACCTCTTCGCCGGGCACCTCGGGGGCCAGTTCCACGGGCGCTACTCCCCCAGCCGCGGCCTCGTGATGGCGATGCGCATGGACACGCGCTTTCCCGGCACCTACAAGCTCACGTGCCCACGCCACGCTCACCGGGTGCGAAAGCGCCACCGTTACAAGCACACCACACGCGACCTCGGCAAAAAGACACAGCGCGGAAAGGGACATGCGAGGCCCAAGGAAAGCCAAGCGGCCATTTCCCAAAACTAAGGCCGAAGCCAAGGAAGTCACCAAGTAAACGGCTGCAATCACCACAGCGGCGATCCCACCCTGGTACAGGTCATCAAGAAGTGATTCACTGCCCTTGCGAAGACGAAGGTACACACCAAGCGCGACGCCGAACAGGATCAGCGCAAAGATCACCCAGTTGCCGGGGGCGCTTGCGGGGGTTGCACCGAAAAGCGGAATTGCCGGGATCGGTCCAACGGGAGCAGAAGTCGGCGAATGCAAGGCATCGCTACCAAGGTAAAAACCGGGACCGGAAAGCCAAGACAGCGCCCACACAATCGCGTTGGGAATGAAGAGCAGCTGCGCGACAACGATCATGATCGAATCAACCGCCGAGGTCGATAGCAGAAGCTGGTCGATCCCACGGATCTGCGACCAAGAGACGATCACCGAAAGCAGCAGGAAAAATCCGCCATAAACCGCCAGAGCCCACGATGCGCGCCAACCCGTGCGCACTCCAACGCTGAGCCACCTCGGTAGTTCAAAGCGGAGCTCAAGGCTCGTTGGCGCAAGCGCGACCTCCCAGGCGGCCGCAATCAAGGGGATCAAAATAGCCAGGGGAAGCGCGCCCCACACACTCACGTGCGTACCAATTCCACCGGCCAAAAGCAGCGCGGTCACGGTGAACCCGGGGATTGCCATCCATTGCGACGCAGGGGAAAAACGCCGTCCCTGCAGAAGGAGCAGCTTGGTTAGACCAATCAAGAGCAGCACAAACAGCAAAGGCACTGCGCGATAGGAGACATCCCCAGAGACCACTCGCGCGCCAAGGGAAGCACCCCACAGGTCAGAGGCAAAGTGGAAGGCGTCCTCCCAGGTGGTGGACACCATCCACTGGTTAGAGGACACCGCGGCGTAGGCGATCAGGGTCGGGACAACGACCAGTGCCCAGCCCAGCAGAGCCGCCTCGATCCCGGACAGCATCGAGCGCGCCCAACCCTGCGGGAGGGCAACGCGGATGGTCGGGCGGGCGGAAACTGTTGTAACCGTCGTACGCGCGGTGGGATCCTCACTCATCGAGCAGTCAGCGCCTCACGTGCCAAAATCGCAGTCTGCGAAGGGGTGCGACCAACCTTCACGCCAACCGCTTCCAGCGCCTTCGCCTTTGCCGAGGCCGTGCCGGAGCTTCCCGATACGATCGCGCCTGCGTGGCCCATGGTCTTGCCTTCGGGGGCGGTGAAGCCCGCAATGTAAGCGACAACCGGCTTGGTCATGTGCTCGGAGATCCATGCTGCGGCGCGCTCTTCGGCATCGCCACCGATCTCACCGATCATGACAACCAGGTCGGTATCGGGGTCGTTCTCGAAAGCTTCTAGAGCATCGATGTGGGTGGTTCCCACAACCGGGTCGCCGCCAATACCGATGCAGGTGGTGAAGCCCAGATCGCGCAGCTCGTACATGAGCTGGTAGGTCAAGGTACCCGACTTAGACACCAAGCCCAATCGACCAGGTCCCGTAATATCTGCCGGGGTAATGCCCACGTTGGATTGTCCGGGGCTGATGATTCCGGGGCAGTTCGGGCCGATCAGGCGGACCCCACGCTCAAGCGCGTAGTCAACGAATTCGGTCGAGTCCTGAACGGGAATACCTTCGGTGATGACAACCAGGGTTTCAATTCCGGCATCAATGGCTTCGATGGCCGCGGCCTTGGCGAATGCCGGGGGCACGAAAACAACCGAAACATTCGCACCGGTTTCCTCGCGTGCCTGTGCGACGCTTCCAAACACTGGAACCTCAACATCACCGGCAGCGCGGTTTTCAGCGCCCGGACCGTAAGGCTCAACGTGGAAGGTCACCGAAGTGCCGGCCTTGCGCGGGTTCACGCCGCCGACGATGTTCGTGCCGGCAGCCAGCATACGGGTCGTGTGCTTTTGGCCTTCTGAGCCGGTCATTCCCTGAACAATGACGCGCGAAGTGGAATCAATAAAAATACTCATGAGTTTTCAGTCCCTTCCCGTCTCAGGCGTTCGCGGCCAGTTCGGCGGCGCGACGTGCTGCGCCATCCATTGTTTCTTCCATGTGAACCAGGGGGTGTGCAGCGGCTGCCAAGATTGCGCGGCCTTCCTCAACCTTGTTGCCGTCCAAGCGCACGACCAGAGGCTTAGATGCGGCATCCCCCAGGGCTTCCAAAGCACCCACAATTCCACGAGCGACTTGATCGCACGCGGTAATTCCGCCGAAAACATTGACGAAGACAGAGCGAACCTGATCATCACCAAGGATGACGTCCAAGCCCTTGGCCATAACCTCTGCCGAGGCACCGCCACCGATATCCAAGAAGTTCGCGGGCTTCACTCCCCACTCTTCACCGGCCAGTGCAACAACGTCCAAGGTGGACATAACCAGGCCGGCACCGTTACCGATCACGCCGACTTGGCCTTCCAAGCGCACGTAGTTCAGTCCGGCTTCCTTTGCCATGGCCTCGCGCGGATCCTGCGCGGACTTATCGGCAAAGGCCGCGTGTTCGGGGTGACGGAAAGCAGCATTGTTATCCAGCGACACCTTGCCATCCAGCGCCAGAACATCGCCCTGCTCGGTTAGAACCAAGGGGTTGACCTCAACCAGGGTGGCGTCTTCGCCTCGGTAGGTATCCCAAAGCTTCACCAAAACGGGAGCGAGCTTCTCAACGTGCGAACGGTTGAAGCCGGCCTCGCCCAAGATCTGGGCGGCAACGTCTTCATCGATGCCAACCTTGGGGTCCAGGCCAACGCGGGCCAAAGCCTCGGGGTGTTCGCGTGCCAGGGTTTCGATATCCATGCCACCTTGCGCCGAGCACAGTGCAAGTTCGCGACGCTCGGAGCGGTCCAGCAGGATCGAGAAGTAAAACTCTTCGGCGATATCCGCGCCCGCAGCGATGAGGACCGAGTGGACGGTGTGCCCCTTGATATCCATGCCCAAGATTGCTTCGGCCTTTTCACGCGCTTCTTCTGCGCTGCGAGCCAGCTTCACGCCGCCGGCCTTGCCGCGGCCGCCGATCTTCACTTGGGCTTTGACCACCAGAAGGTCGTTGTCGGCCAGCAGCTTCTGCGCTGCCTCGTAGGCCTCATCTGGGGTGCGTGCAACGATTCCCGCAAGTACGGGGACGCCGTGAGCAGCGAATAACTCCCGTGCTTGGTATTCGTAGAGATCCATTGTGTCCCTTCACTTTGTGCCCGAAGGCGCTGCCTTGCGCGGTTACCACGTGAACTGTGGCGCGCAACTTCCTTAAGCCTACCGCGACTAGATCTTTTCCATGGGGGCCATCCGCAGCAACAGGCGTTTTTCAGCCGACGTGAAGGCGACTTGCGCAATCGTGCGCTCCCCCGCTCCTTCGAGGCCGATGACCGTCCCTTCACCCAAAGTTGCGTGACGGACGCGATCCCCCACGCGCACGTCCTCTGGGTTAAGCGTGTTTTTCGGAGCGCTTGCGCCAGTTGGCCGTGAAACTGCAGTCCGCGCCGGGGGCGCGCCGCGTTTTCCACCCAGGCCTCGGCCAGCAAGCGGGCCGCCATCACTACTACCGGTTCCGCCGCTGCGACCACCAAAGACGGGACCACCATCGTCGTCACGGCGTGAGTATCCGTAATCTGCGTAGTCTGAGCCATAGCCCCCAGACCTGCCCCCATAGGAGGAGCCGTAACCGGAACCCGAGTGAGTGCCATAGCCACCCGAACCGTATCCGGAACCTCCGCCGTATCCACCGCGCAGGCGTTCCATCGAGGTCGAGGAGCGACGAATGTCCAAGAGTTCTACGGGGATGTCATCCAAGAATCGCGAAGGAGGCATTTCCTGAGGTGCTCCCCACGCGCTTCGCACGGCGGCACGCGTCAGGTAAAGCTGCTTGCGGGCGCGCGTGATGGCGACGTAGGCCAAACGGCGTTCTTCTGCCAATTCTTCGGGGTCCCCCAGCGAGCGTTGGTGCGGGAAAGTCCCATCTTCCATGCCCGTCACGAAGACGACCGGAAATTCCAGGCCCTTTGCGGTGTGAACCGTCATGAGCGTGACCTGCCCGCTTCCGCTTTCTTCCTCGGGAAGTTGATCCGAGTCAGCAACCAGGGCAACACGCTCAAGGAAGCCTGCCAAACCGACCTCACCGCTGGTCTGCACGTAGTCCAAAGCAACCGCGTGCAATTCGGCAAGGTTTTCCACTCGCGAGGCATCTTGCGGGTCTTGGGAACGTCGCAAAGTCGCAAGATATCCCGTACGGTCCAAGACTTCTTCAAGAATTTCCGCTGCGCTTGCGCCGGCTTGTTCGGCACGCCGCATGGCCTCGATTAATCCCCAAAAATCACCGATTGCCGAGGCCGCGCGCGGGCTGAGCCCAGCCACTCCCCCTCGCGTTTCCTCAGCTTCTTCCTTGGGAAGCTCCGCCAAGGTCAGGCCGGTCCCTTCTGCTTCCCCGAGGCCTAGGCCCTGAGAAATCCAGCAATCCCGGGCAGCCGCGCCCATCGAAATCCCATAGCGATCGCTGTGGGCAATGAGGTCGGCCTCCGCCTTGGCGCCAATACCACGACGAGGAGTGTTGATGATCCGCCGCAATGCAACCGTGTCATCGGGGTTTGAAATCACCTGAAGGTAAGCCAAGGCATCTTTGATTTCTGCGCGTTCGTAGAAGCGGGTGCCACCGACAACTCGGTAGGGAATGCCTTGGCGAACCAAGAGTTCTTCGATTGCTCGTGATTGCGAGTTCGTCCGGTAGAAGACGGCAATATCTGCCCAGCGGGTGCCGGCTGCCGACAGTTTTTCCATCTCTGAAACGATGAAACGCGCTTCGTCGCGATCCGAATCCGCTGCGTCAACCGTGATCAGCGCGCCATCCCCCGATGCTGTCCACAGGTTCTTTGCGCGGCGGCCTTCGTTTCGAGCAATAACAGCGTTGGCGGCGGACAAAATATTTTGGGTGGAGCGGTAGTTCTGTTCCAGCAAGATGGTCCGGGCACCCGGAAAATCTCGCTCGAATTCTTCGATATTGCGAATCGTTGCACCACGGAAAGCATAGATTGACTGGTCCGAGTCGCCGACAACCGTCAGCTGCCCGGGTTCTACTCCATCGTCCCCAGTGCCCACTAGTTCGCGGACCAGCACGTACTGCGCATGGTTCGTGTCTTGATACTCATCGACCAAGATATGACGGAAGCGACGGTGGTAGTGCTCGGCGATCGCGGGGTTGTCTTTGAGCAGGCGTACCGTGCGCGAAATCAGGTCGTCAAAGTCCAAGGCATTGGACTGTGCAAGGCGCTTTTCATATTCTTCGTAGGCCGAGGCTACAACTCGAGAAATCGGGTCATTCGGCGCGGTATCTCGGTATTCCTGCCAGGTGACAAGCTCGTTCTTGAGATCCGAAATACGCGCGGCAACCAGCTTGGGCGTGAATCGTTTGATATCCACATCCGCTGCTTTCAGCACCATCTGAATCAGGCGCTGGGAGTCCTGTGAATCGTAGATACTGAAAGTCGAGCGCAAACCGGCTGCGCGGTATTCCGCGCGAAGCAAGCGCACACAAGCCGAGTGGAAAGTCGATACCCACATCCTGCGTGCAGCTCCCCCACCGACCAGCGCCTCGACACGCTCACGCATTTCGGCTGCTGCCTTATTGGTGAAGGTGATCGCCAAAATCTCACCCGCGCGGGCTTGACCGGTTGCCAGAAGGTACGCGATCCGATGCGTCAGAACGCGCGTCTTCCCAGAGCCCGCACCGGCCATGATGAGCAGGGGCACGCCCCGATGCTCGACCGCTGCGCGTTGCTGGTCATTCAAGCCCTTAAGAAGGCTTTCAGGGTCACTGTGCTGCGCCCAACTACCTTGGCCGCTTTCCTGGCCCCATTGAGCAGGTCCCTGACCTGAAGTGCCAACAGAAGAACCCGCTCCCATACCCATTGCATCGCTTGAAGAGCTTGGGTCGTAGAGGGGAAGGTCCTCCGCCTGATCGGTACCGAAATCGAGGAAAGAGCCGAGATTGGGAAGTGAGTGATCCTGATCCATTTTCAGTGCTTGTGGTAGACGCCCTTAGTTGCGTGAACGGGTTCGGCGGTGACATTCATACCGAGCTGACGAAGAATGCCTTCATCAACGCTGCCCAGCAGAACTGAAGAGTGCACGTCGCATCCAGCCAGCTTCGACAACTGGTTCAAAGCAGCCGCCGCACGTTCGTTGGAGCGCGCGGATCCAGCCAAAGCGATCAGCACCTCATCGGTGTGCAGGCGAGGGTTGCGGCTGCCCAAGTGCTCAGTCTTGAGCTTTTGAATGGGCTCAATCTGTTCGGGGGCAAGCAACTTCTCATCATCGTCAATACCCGCAAGAAGCTTCATCGCATTGAGAAGCATTGCAGAGCAGGGCCCCAGCAAATCCGAGGTCTTTCCAGTGACAATGCGCCCGTCGCTCAATTCCATTGCGGCTGCGGGATATCCGGTTTCACGCGCGCGCTCAAGCGCGGGAGCAACAACCGGGCGGTCTGCACTGGTCAGGTTCATTGCGGTCATCAGGCGAGCCGCACGCTCAGACTGTACGGGCGGAAGATCCTCGCGCGCTTCCAGGGCCAAAGCCTTGTACCAGCGGCGAATGATTTCCTGCTTCGAGGCCTCGCGGCAGACCTCGTCATTGCTGATGCAGAAGCCTGCCATGTTGACTCCCATGTCGGTGGGCGACTGGTAGGGAGAGGTTCCCATGATCTTCTCGAGCAGGCGGCGAAGGACGGGGAAGGCCTCGATATCGCGGTTGTAGTTGACCGTCGTTTCACCGTGAGCCTTCAAATGGAAGTGGTCAATCATGTTGACGTCATCCAGGTCAACAGTGGCAGCTTCGTAGGCGACATTTACGGGGTGATCCAGGGGAAGATTCCAGATCGGGAAGGTCTCAAACTTTGCGTATCCCGAGGTCATTCCACGCTTGTGATCGTGGTAGAGCTGAGAGAGGCAGGTTGCGAGCTTGCCTGAACCGGGACCGGGAGCGGTAACAATAACCAGCGGACGAGTCGTATGGACGTATTCGTTACGCCCCAATCCTTCGTCAGAAACGATCAGATCGATGTTATTGGGGTAGCCCTCGATGGGATAGTGACGCGCGACCTTGATACCGCGAGCTTCGAGCTTGCGCTTGAAGGCATGTGCTTGGTCATTGGAATCACTCCAGCGCGTGATGACCACGTTACCCACGTACAGCCCGTATTCGCGGAACATATCGATGTGACGGAAGACGTCATCTTCGTAGGTGATTCCCAGGTCTTCACGCATCTTGCGGCGCTGGAAATCCAAGGCGTTGACGGCAACAACAATTTCGGCCTCGTCAGCAAGCTCGGCAAGCATGACGATCTTGTTATCCGGGGTGAATCCGGGAAGAACACGAGAGGCGTGCATGTCGTCAACGAGCTTGCCGCCAAACTCCAGGTACAGGGTTCCACCGAACTGCTGGCGACGTTGCGCAATGTGTTCAGATTGAAGGGCTAGATACTGATCGCGGTCGAAACCGATTGCGTGCATGATCGCCACTCCCAAGGCATCGTGGTGCAAGGACTACTCATGGTATCGCCCCTACCCCGCAACTCCGTCCATGAAGCGCCCAGCACGCGGGTGAACTTCACCGCAAGGCATCTGAAAGACTAAATAATGTGCCTCTGCATCGCCCAGTGAGTGAGCTCATTTCGATTCGATAGCTGAAGCTTGCGCAGCACGGCAGACACGTGTGTTTCCACGGTTTTAATCGAAATAAAGAGCTCGGAGGCGACCTCTTTGTAGGGATATCCACGCGCGATTAGACGCATGACTTCCTGCTCCCTGGCTGACAGCAAATCCAATTCATCGTCATGAGCGGCAATGGGGGCACTCGCCCCTCCGAAAGCATCCAAAACAAAACCGGCCAAGCGCGGCGAAAAGGCAGCATCTCCCGCGGCAACGCGCTGGATGGCCTCGACAAGCTCAGGGGTCGAGATCGACTTGGTGACGTATCCGCGAGCGCCCGCACGAATAACCGAAACAACGTCTTCGGGGGAATCTGACACCGAGAGGGCAAGGAAACGGAGCCCCTCAACATCAGCGCACGAGGCCGCAACTTCGGCCCCGCCGCCACCGTTTCCTCCCGGCAGGTGAACATCTAGGAGAGCGACATCGGGCGTGAGTGCGTGACAGGCTGCAATAGCGCCCTCAACATCGCTGGCCTCGCCGACGATCTCAAAATCGGCACCGCTGGATTCGAGCTCAGCGCGCACGCCCGCACGCACCAGGGCGTGATCATCAATGACCAGAATCTGAATTGTCATGGAATTGTCTCCTTCAGCGGGCTTCGTCACTCAAGTGTATCCACAGGCATGGAGAGATGAACTTCGGTTCCACTGGCAAGATGGCGGATTTGAGCCTTTCCACCTGCTCGTTCCATGCGGCCGAAAATCGAATTGCGCACGCCGTGACGGTCCTCGGGAATCGAAGAGATATCAAAGCCATCTCCGCAGTCTTTGATGAAGATCTCCGAGCGCTGCGGCCCGACCTCCATGTAGACACTCACGGGCGGACGTGCATGGCGAATTGCGTTGGAGACGGCCTCGGAGGCAGCGGCGACCATGGCCAACTCGCCGGGGCCTGGGCGCATGTCGGAAACCGTCACAACGCCGACCTCAACGCCAAAGGTTGTCTCCAGCGTCGAAATTGCCTCGCGCAGGGCCTCGGCAAGGGAATCTGCCGCTTCTTCGCGCCCCGTGTACAACCACGAGCGCAACTCACGTTCCTGCCCCAGGGCCAGCGCGCGAACCGAACTTGGATTATCGGCGTTATTGCGAATCAAAGTGAGCGTCTGAAGGACGGAATCATGCAGGTGTGCGGCCATGTCAGCACGCTCAGCTTCACGTTTCTCACGTTCTTTCGCTCGCGTGTTTTCTTGGGAAGTTCTCACCCATAGAGGAATGATGGCAACCCCGAAAGAGAGAATCAGGGACCCACCCAAGATCGCGCCTCGAACCATATCCCAGGGTGATTCTCCGCGAAATGACGCCAGTACCAAGCCACTGGCAACCAGGATCATTCCGGCCAAAGTAATGAGGATAAAAAGCGGGTTTTTCCACGAGTGCGCGCGAGTACTCTGCGTCCAAACTGCCGCGATTCCACCCAGGACAAGGACCGCTGCGGCGATATCGCGCAGTCCCGCAATCCCTGTAAAAAGCAGGTAGGCAATTGCAAGGGCTAGGCCAACCGAACCCAATCCGACCAGAAGCATGCGCAAGTTGCGTTGGTCGTGTTCGCGTCGAACGATTTCTTCCGCCGAGGCCAGCGGGACACGTAGACGTTCGGGGGCGCTTTGGGCAGTGCCGGGATCGTCTGGAAGAGTGAGCCATAGCCAGAGATAGACGAAAAGCGGCACTGCGAAAGCCGGAAGGGCGGCTACGAATGCAAAGCGAATGATTCCCGCGGACACCCCGAGCATAGAGGCAATTCCGGCACAGACCCCACCAATCCAGGGCAAAGGCATATCGGTTGAAGACGCGCTGGAGCGATGCAGAAGACGTGTGGGTTCGCGCAGCTCGGGTGGGTTCCACTGATACCCACGGGGCTTCTGCTCGCCCGACTGCCACACTTGCTGCTCATTGCTCACATCTGTATCTTCACACGAATCGGGAGCGGAAGCGCAAGGCTGGGGAAAGAAATCGGGGATCGATCAGGGCATCCCCCCATATCTTTTCGCCAGCCATACGGGCACAGTGGAATCATGAACAAAGGATTCATGAACTCGTTGCGTTACTCCGGCTTCTTCCGTGGAGAGCCACGCGTCATCGGCGGCGTGTGCCAAGGTTTGGCACAGCGCTATGGATGGGACGTGAACTCCCTCAGAATTGCCGTCATTGTTGCCGCGCTCTTCTTCCCCGTTGTGTGCGTCTTTTACGCCTTAGCGTGGGTTTTCCTTCCCGAGGCCAAAGATGGCCGTATCCACGTTGACGAAATGCTCAAGGGCAATTTCGATGCTGCGATCATCGGAGCGATCCTCTTAGCGGTTTTCGGTGGTGGAACTTCAGGAATCGCGCTCGGCTTCTTTCACGCTTTCGTGTGGATTCCTCTATTTCTGATCTTTCCCGTCGCAATTGTCGTGATTGCGGTCCTGCTTGCAAGGCCGAAGCAGACGGGCCCCACGCAGGGTCAGTACTGGAGTGCGACACCACCGGCGCAGCCATCGTCCCAGGCGTCGTCATCCCCCTTTACTCCTGCATCTCCCCAAGGAGAAGAAACCATGCCAGATACAACTCCTGATTGGCGTACGCAGGGTGGCCCGACATCTTCGGACTACTATTCTTTCCCTCCCGCACCGCCTTCGGCGGCACAGACAACAGCGGCTCAGGCCCCTGTTCAAACTCCACCGGCGCAAACTCCTCCCGTTCAGACTCCACCGGTCCAGACTCCCTTCACCCCCGGTGAATCTCAGCCCCAGGCCTCGGGACAAACAATTCCGCAAAGCGCAGGAAAGCGTTTCGCGCCCTTTGTCACGCAGCCCGCACTCCGCTCTCGAGTCGTCCCCCGCGCTTTGGTCTTATGCGTCTACGGGCTGGTCTTCCTTGCTCTGGCAGGAACTTTCTTCCTGCTCTACCGAAATGGATACAGCACCCCGGAACAGGTTGATCGAAGCGTACAGATTGCCTTAACTGGCGCAGCCGCCTGCCTGCTCATTGTTGGCATCACACACCTGATCGCCGCTCTTCGCGATCGTTCCTCGGTCATGCTCACCATCTTGTCGGTACTAGGCATGTTCTTCGCAATTCCAGCGCTGCTGGGAGGCATGGCATACTCCACCACCGCTCCGCTCCACTACTCATCCGTGGCGGGAAACATTGATACCAATGCCGATTGGCGCTCAGACACAATTGGAAGTTCCAACGGCTCCAATGTCATCAATCTTGATCTCGACCTCGCTCATGCACCCGATGGTCTGACCAAGGACATCACCGTTAACGCTCAGGTAATTCCCTACGCAAACATCCGAGTTCGCGATGGTCAGTCCATTCGCATCGTTGCTCAGAAGCAACCGATTACCTTCGATCTTGATCTCAGTGGCGACCAAAAGTGGAGGGGCTTCGACAGTAATAGCCCCACAGTTCTGACCTCTCCCAGCTGGAAGGAAGGTCAGGGGATCACTGTTTACCTCAATGCAAACCAGCTTGTCACTCTGGACATTGACGAAACGGGGAGCTCTGTCGATCGAGATCCCTGGCCTTCCGCGGTTCCTTCTCCCACGCCCAGCGTCACTCCTTCCACGGGAACTTCTCCATCAGCCAGCCAGAGTCAGTCGCCTTCGCCAAGCGCGTCCTCTGAATCTCCCGCAGCCGGCCAGCACTGAAAGGAATTGTCATGAGTACAAACGACTTTGACCAGACCACTCCCCTGCCGGTCGGCGACGATGAAACAAAACCGCTGCCTTCCTTCGCAGATTCTCCAATTGAGGACCAAAAAACTACTGCCGAGGCTGACACCGAGGCCGATATCAGCACCGAGGCCGAGGCACCCGATACTTCTACAGCCTGGACAGGCGCCGCGGCAGGCGCGGGGGAAGGGGCGATGCCCGACTTTACCCCGGCCTCGGAACACACATTTGAGCCGCAAAATACCCCGATTGTTCCCCCAGCTCACGTGTGGTCAGCCGAGGACGTGAAGGAAGCTCCCTATCGGGGCGTGCGCATCGGACAGCTACTCTGGGCGTGCATCATTATCTTCACCGCTATTGCGCTGATCGCCATGGCTTTTGTCAAGGCGGCAAACCTCGCGCTTGTGGCCATTGGGACCCTGGCAATCATGGGCGTGCTCCTCATTATTACTGCGGGAGTCAGCACCGTGATGACGCGCAAGAAGCGCTAGCTGCGAAGCAGAATTTCCTCGATCATTTCGATCACCGAGGCGGGCATTTCCGAGCGGAATATGCCCGCCTCTTTTCCTCTATCCAGAGTGCGTAGCTGTGGGAGGGCTCGACGCCCTAGACGACGCACCAGCGCATAGGCATCATCTTTTGCCAGAGCATCCATCTCACAGCGAAGCAGCGCCTGGTAGATATCGCTTTCAACAGGATTTTCTGCAAAGGCGGGACGCTGCCCACCCGCAAAGGCAACTTCTAGCTCCTTGCTGACCTCGGCCTCGTGAATTGTCACGCGCGCGCTCAGGGTATTGGGGTCGTAAGTAAAATGAGCGAGCTCTCCGTTGACACTCACCTGCGTTGGTTTCTCAATACCTCGCATGGTCACGGTCCACGAACGAAGCGCGGGCAGCGCATCAGTGCAGCCCTTTGCTGGGTGAATGGTCAGCGTTCCGCGGGCATCGTCATAATCGATCTCGGTTCGTACTTCGCCGCTGCGCTGCTCGCAATTGGCACCTGGGTAGCGGCCATCATCTTCGCGCAGAGTGAAGTGGCCGTCAGCGCCGGGGAAGACAAGGATTTCCAGCGCTTGGGGATTCCCGCAATCGTTAATGTTCTGCTCCAGCTCTTGCAGGGGGACAATCCCGCCTGCGGGGGCAAAAACAGGAAGAAGTTCCAGTGGCCGCCACACATTCAGGCGCAGCCCACCATCCATTTCGGCATCGTAGCGGCGTCCGGTAAAGAAATCGAACCATTGACCGCGCGGGAACCACATACGCATGCGCGCCTGGCGCGTGTTCGCATCGCGCGGGGTCACCACGGGAGCAACCATCAACTGCGTGCCGAACATGAATTGTTCATGCACGTCGTAGGCGATCCCTTCATCTGGGTGAGACCAGTACATGGGAGTTACAAGTGGCGCTCCCTCGCTGGCGGCACGCCAATTCATTGTGTGTAGGTAAGGAATGAGGCGGTGACGCAGGATCAGCGCATCGCGCATGATATCGCGCACGGGTTGCTGGAAATTCCACGGTTCCTTGCCCACGAAAGGCGACAGACTCGAGTGCAGTCGGTTAATCGGGCTGAATACACCCAGCTGGTACCAGCGTGCTTCCAGTTCTTCGTCGCGCACGCCCAGCATGTGTCCGCCAATATCGTGGCTCCACCAGCCGTACCCGATATTCGAGGCCGTTGACGTGAAGTAGGGCTGGAATTTCAACGATTCCCAGCTGACCACCGTGTCTCCGGAAAAGCCCACTGGATAGCGGTGCGAACCCGGGCCAGCGTAACGGCTGAGAATCAGCGGGAGCGCTCGGCACTGATCTTCACCTTTTGAGGATGCCGAGACCATGTCCATATAGTGCAAATAGTTGAGGATCCACAGCGGGTCCAAACCTTTTTGACGCGAGACACCGCCCTGTTGCCAATCAATCCACCAAAAATCGACACCATCAGTTTCCAAATCGTGATGCATGTCGAAATAGGCGCGAATAAAGCTCGGATCCGTCAGATCGAATTCCACCGGTTCTTCACTGGCCGGGTCAATTCCCATCGTTTCTGCGGCTTTGGGATAGGCATCCTCACAGGCACGTATTCCATCACGGGGATGCACATTTGCAGAAATACGCAGGCCTCGATCATGCAGGGCTTCCGTAAAAGCACGCGGGTCTGGAATGAGCTCGCGATTCCATGAGTACCCGGTCCATCCAGAGCCAAAGCGCGGATCAATATCGGTAATATGCCAATCCATATCCAAAACAGCGGTTGTGAAGGGAATTCCTTCTTCACTGAAACGATCCATCAGCGCAAGGTATTCACCCTGAGAATAGGGGTAGTAGCGGCTCCACCAGTTCCCCAAAGCCCAGCGCGGCAGAAGTGGAGTTGGGCCACTCAAACAGTAGAAATCACGAATGGCATCCGCGTAACGGTTCCCATAACTGAAGAAATAGATGTCAATTTCTGAGTGGCCACGCGGACGTGTCACGCAACCTGCCTTGCACGCAGCTTCATCAGCCTGCAAGAGATTTGATTGTGAGTCGTCCAGGACCGCCCATCCATCACGACTGATCAGTCCCATGCCCAATTCGCAGGCCCCATTCACACCGTCCAGAGTGCGCGCAGTCCCCTTGAGGTTTTCGTGTGCCTCATCTCCGTAGTGCCAGGTGGTTCCAAATCCTCCTCCCGCATTCTTGACGACAGCGCTCAGTCCTTCTTTGCTAAAGCTCTGACCGTCAAAAACCAGGCGGATGGAAGAGGTCTCCCACACGTGCATTCCGCCTCGCTGGGAATAGGTAACTTTTGGCGTTTCCTGCTCGAAACAACGGTTGAGGACGACCTGCGTCGCCTCGTCCTCAAAGACTCCAGAATCCGACCACTCGAGGCGGACTAGGGCATCGGTCAGGAAGCCTATTCGCCACCGCTCCCCCACAAAGGTGGTCTGGGGGTTCATCTGCGCCTTCACAGAGGGAATGGGAAACATTGGGTCTCCTGGGTTACCGGTTTTAAAGTGGTTGGAAGAAGGTAGTGGGAAGGAAAGTTGTCGGGTTCTCTCATTGCCGAGGCCTCGGCGGCCTTAAGCGGCTACTCCCCCGCGCTCAGCGGCAGCCTCGTCGGCGGGGTTTGGGGAGGGTCGGTCCTTGACGCTCATTCCCGGCAGCCCTCCAAAACTATAGATCACTGCCTGGACGGCGAAAATTGGAACCGCAGCACCAAAGACCATAAACACGCCCGGCCACTGGCTCCACGTCCACCCAATGATGACCGTGAAGGCAAGGAGCAGCAGGGTGCACAGAGGGCGGGCCACTGTCATGTTCAGAGACATGCGCAGAACCCAAGGAAGGGGTTCGTCGAAATTCGCGCGTACTGACCATGACAGCGCCGCCACGGTCCAGAACACAAGGTTGAGCAAGAGCAAAAGTCCCGAGACGCCAACGCCTACCACTCCACCCAAGTCGTTCCAATTCACCAGGTAGTAATCCCACGCCAGGGCGAGGCCGATGAGCAGTTGTCCCCAACCAAAGAGATTGGCCTGGGTGAGTTCGTCTTTCCACGCGCGGTGAAACACCGTCCATGTTTGGCGAATGCGCCACGACTGGTCCTCGTCGATAAGCCACGTCCGAAAAGTCGCATATGCCGCGGCAATTGAGGGGAAGAATCCTCCCAGGATCAGTCCCATGAGCGTGTGGACGAGCATCGCAACGTTGACGACAAACACCATCAGCACGATGCGGCACAAACGCTCGTAGGTCAGGGCAACTCTGGTCATTGTTCTAGCCTTTGACGGCGCCGATCATGACGCCCTTGTTGAAGTACTTCTGCAAGAAGGGGTAGATGATCAGCAGAGGAATTGTCGAAACGATAATCACGCCGAACTTGATCTGATCCGCAAAGTTCTGCGAATCCATTGCTGTCATTCCGACTGCGCCAACTTGCGTCTGGTTCGCCAACAGAATGTTTTGCAAGACGTTTTGCAAAGGCTGCAGATTCTGGTCGCGAATGTAGATCAAACCGGTGAAGTAATCGTTCCAGTGCCCGACGAAGTAGTACAGGCCAATAACCGCGATTATTGCCGTCGACAGTGGCAACACGATCTTGTTGAAATACCCGAAGTACGACAGTCCGTCGACCTGCGCCGCATCATGAAGTTCTTCGGGGATCGAGGCCTCGAAGAAGGAGCGGGCAATGATCATGTTGAATACGCTGAAGGCCCCCGGAATGATGAAAACCCAGATGCTGTTCAGCAGTCCCAGCTGTTTCATCAGCAGGTAGCTGGGGATCAGGCCGCCACCGAAGAACATCGTGAAGGTAAAGAAGAACAAGATCACGCGACGCGGCTTGAATTCTTTACGGGACAGGGCGAAGGCCGCTGGAAGCGTGACGATCAGGTTCACTGCTGTACCCAAGAGCGAGTACAGCAAGGTGTTGCGGTAGCCAATCCAGATACGCGTATCTTCCAAGATCTTCAAGTAGCCCTTGAAATTAATTCCCTTGGGGAGAACCGTGACTTTACCGGTCGATACCAAGTTCGGGTCTGAGAAAGACGCGACAATGATGAACCACATCGGGTACAAAATTGCCAGAACAATGGCCGCGATAATCAAAGCGATGATTCCATCAATGATCCAGTCAGAGGCAGAACGCGTTCGCCACAATGCGCCAAGGTTCTTCTTGGGCTTAGGTTCGTTTGCCCTATCCCTCGATGTTCCTTTCCCGGCCGCGTGACCGGAAATCTTAGCGGCAGGTGTTGCTGCAGACATGATTCAGTCCTTTCTTCACGCCGGTACTAGAACAAGCTGGTGTCGCTGGTCTTCTTTGCAATCTTGTTTGCAGTCACCAGGAAGATGAAGTTCACAACGCTGTTGAACAAACCGATTGCAGTGGAATAGCTGTAGTGGTGGGCCAAGATACCGATGCGGTAGGTATAGGTGGCAATGACTTCAGAGGCCGGGATATTCAGCGTGTTCTGCATCAGCCAAACCTTTTCAAAACCAACACCCAGCACCGAGCCCATGTTCAAGATCAGAAGGATTCCCGCGGTCGGCAAGATCGCCGGGATGTCGATGTATCGAATCAACTGCATTCGCCCGGCACCGTCGATTTTTGCGGCCTCGTAAAGCGCGGTGTCGATTGATGACAGTGCAGCCAGGTAGATGATGCAGTTCCATCCGGCGTGCTGCCAGATTTCGCTCATCCAGTAGATGGGCGTGAATGCAGAAGCGGTTCCCATGAGGTCCGCCCCTCCGAAGAACTTACTGATCAAGCCCGAATTTGGCGCTAGGAAGATATTGAGCATCGAGACCATGACCACTGTCGAGATGAAGTGAGGCATGTAGGTGATGGTCTGAACGAAAGTTTTCGTTCGTTTGCTTGAGATCTGGTTGATCAGCAAAGCCAGAATGATCGGGGCGAAGAAGCCCATGACCAGGGTCCACAAGCTGATGCGTAAGGTATTGCGGATGATCTGCCAGAACATCGGGTCTTTGAAGAACTGATTAAAGTACTTCAGCCCTTCCCACTTTCCGCCCGTAATGCCCTTGCTGACATCGAAGTCACGGAAAGCCAGCTGGATTCCGTACATTGGCCCGTAGCTGAAGATCAGGACCAGAATGATCGCCGGCAAAACCATGATCCACAACTGCCAGTACAGTCGGAAGTGGTTCGCGAGGCCCGCGGGAGTCCACCAGGGAGCGCCCTTAGCCTTCGGCGTCTTCTTCACTTTTGTACTGGCCTGCTTAGAGGCAGGGGTGGAGCGTAACGGCTTTGTACCGCGTGGCTGAACTTCTGTAGTGGACATTGCAACCTCTTCGTTTCGTCCAAGAATTTAGCCGAGTATGTAAGCGAAGGCCGTCCACGGACGCAGGTGGCGATCCTGCAGTTCCTCGCATGTGAGGGCGGCATCCTGGTTAGTGATGAGGACGCGCTCATTCAGAGGCTCCCCCACCAGTTCTGCAATTTCTATTGGCAGCTCAACGGTGTCACTGGAAAGATTGGCGACGACGACCAAGCTCTCATTCCCCAAGTGCCTTGTGAAGGCGTAAACGGAGTCGGAATCTTGCGCAATTAATTCCCAGTCCCCGGCAACAACGATATGTTTGGTGTGCCGCAGCTCAATGAGTCGCTTGAAGAAGTGGTAGACCGAATCGGGATCGTCTTGCTGACGCTTTGCGTTAATGACCTCTTTGTTTGCATTGACAGAAATCCAGGGGGCCTGTCCGGCGTTTTCATCAATGAAACCTGCATAGGCTGTGTCATCCCATTGCATGGGAGTTCGCGAATTATCACGCCCCTTGAGAGCCAGCGCATTCATCATTTCGTCATGCGTTAAGATCCCTGCTTCTTCGACGTATTGCCTGTAGTGATTCAAGGATTCGACGTCGCGATACTGGTCAAGGCTGGCAAAACCTGCGTTCGTCATTCCCAGTTCCTCCCCCTGGTAGATGTAGGGGGTTCCCTTGTGCATATGAAGGACGAGGCCAAGTGCCTTTGCGCTTCGAGAGCGCAGTTCTTCCGTACTGTCGTCTCCCCAACGCGACACGACGCGGGGCTGGTCGTGGTTGCAGTAGAAAAGGCTAGTCCATCCGCCATCGCGCACGATTTCTTCGTAGCCCGCGAAAACATTTCGTAGGTCGCTAACCTTCCAGGGCACGACGGACCACTTCCCTGCCGGGCCATCGTCATCAATGCCAACGTGGTCGAAGAGGAAGAGCATGTCAAGTTCTTCGCTGGCTGGGTTCGTGATGTGTGCTGCGCGGGTAATGGAAATACCCGGCCCCTCGCCGACGGTCAGGAAGCCCTCTCTACCCGCAAAGACGGCCTCGTACATTTCATGGAGAAACTCATCCAAGCGCGGGCCATCCGTACAGAAATCAAAGGGCGAGGAATATCCATCGGAGCCGACTGGGTAAATCTGTTTATCGGATCCATCGGTTCCGGGGAGCATTCCACGGCTATCCAAGGTCTTGGAGATCTGACTGATGACGTCCATGCGGAATCCGTCAATTCCCCGGTCCATCCACCAGTTCATCATCTCGTAGACTGCCTGACGCAGTTCGGGTCGTTCCCAATTGAGGTCGGGCTGCTTGGCCGAGAACTGGTGGAAATAGTATTCACCGCGCTGCGGATCATAGGTCCACGCGGATCCGCCGAAATAGCTCCCCCAGCTATTGGGTTCGGTTCCTGGCTCGCCGGGGACATGCCCTTCCTTTGCGGGCATCCACCAATACCAATCCGCTTTGTCGCTGGTTTTGTCACGGGATTCGATGAACCAAGCGTGCTCATCAGAGGAGTGGTTAACCACCAAATCCATAATGACTTTGAGGCCGAGGTTGTGGGCGGTGCGAAGCAGTTCATCCATGTCATCGAGAGTGCCGAACATGGGGTCGATGTTCTGGTAGTCGGCGATATCGTAGCCGTTATCGTCTTGGGGCGATACGTACATGGGGCACAGCCAAATAACGTCAATGCCAAGTTCTGCCACATAGGGCAGGCGCCGGGTGATTCCTTGGATATCACCGATCCCGTCGCCGTTTGCGTCCTGAAATGAACGCGGATAAATCTGGTAGACCACAGCGTTCGACCACCAAGGGGTCTTCGCCGCAGCGTTGCGAGTCGCAGCGAAATCAGCATTTAATTGCTTTGTCATCGCAATAACTTTCTCAGTCGTCAACATTGCCGCATGTTCTTGCGAGGGGTTGGGGGCGCGTCTATGCGCTACCCCTTTAGCGTAACAAGCACGCAATCCTTGCGCAAGTATTACAAAATGCATTCAGGTGTGGGCACCTTCATGCCCACCCCTGAATATATTGGGTTTTCTCAGCGTTATTCCCGCTGATCACAGCGCTTCACTGAGAAGCCCACTTCTAACTCCAGCTTACGCACTTTCTTCTATCTCTAGCGGCGAGCATCGAAGCCAACAAAGGGAACCACTACCTTGCCGCCTTCGTTCACACTCAGAGCCTTGGACTGCTCGATTACACCCGAGATGATGTCAATTGCGTTGGAATCCGTAGTGTCCGAGTCATACGGGGACTCATTTGTGAAGATGCCCTTTCCACCGCCGAAGCGGAAGTTCTTCACAAAGTCAGGGCATCCCTTTCCGCCCGCGTAGCATTCGGCCGAATAGATCGGACGAACATTGCCCACACCTTCCCCGTCTTCCGAGGAGGAATAGATCGACACCTGGTACGAGGCCTTTGCCAAGTCCACGCCATCGAGCGCACTGCGGTCAACGGACATCATGATTCGGTCACCGGCAACCTTCAAGGTCACCTCGCCCTTGAGCTTGCCCGCATTGTCGTAAACACCCATGTTGTAGGGCAATGATTCTGAACGGCCATCAGCAATCAGAACATAATCCCAACCACCATGAGCGAAGGTGTTCGTCCCCGCTAGCAGAGGCGTCACATCAGTTGAGGTATTGGCCTCGCTGCGAATGTAGATATTCAGTCGCTGGGTACTCATCTGGTTCATACCCCACGGGTTGTTCACGGGAGCACCCATTCGCGTGACGAACTGGTAGTGATCGTTATCGCGATACACGGAGGTTTCAAGCAGGTCAAAGCTGCCCGGATTGAAGTTCTCACTCTTGGGGTAAACAACCGTACCGGCACCATTGTCATCACCGCTGGGATCACTCAAGGTGCCAATCTTGTCACCGAAAGAGTAGATCGTGTAGCTCGCTCGGCTTACCGTGTTTTCGGGTGAGTAGGCGCTCACGCGCACCGAGTTGATCGCGCGATCCAAGGTGAGATCAGCGCTGAATGCACCATCGATAACAGGCAGTTCCGTGTTCGCTCCATTGACCGTTACAACGACGCGATTACCGTCGGTCGTTCCCTTAAACGAAAGATGACGAGAATCCAAAGACTCCTGGTCCTTCAACCCTTCAACGCTTAGCGTCGGCATGTTCTCAGGCTTGCCATCTGCGGTGGCGTTCCAGTTATCCCAACAGTCTGCATCGAAATCCAAACGCCCAAGCTCATTGGATGCCCAGTTTCCGCCGGCCTTCGTCACGAAGGTGTCACCGACACTAAAGTTACGAATCTCAATACCGTTGTGGTCGACAGTTTCATTGCCAATCGTCACCTTCTTGCCCGCCTTATTTGCAGGACGGGTCAGACGGCTCACGACATTTGCTTCAGGCTGCCCATTCCACGAATCCACATGGAAGTTAATGATCTTGAAGTTCTCCATATTTGACAGGGCGTAGATACGGAAACCACAGTTCACACTTCCTTCCACGACAGTGTTGGAAATGGTCCAGTTCTTCAAAGTCGTTGAAGGATCCGAGTAATCGAAGGCGCCACCGTTCCAGTGCGGGGATGAGTTGAATACGCAGGTGTTGGTTGCACCCGAGTTATTCATCAGGCTGTGCACGACGGTCGTTCCATCGACCTTCACATTCTCAGTGTTGCGGTAGTTCCAGCCCCACTGGAAGACCGGGCCGTTATCGTTCTTCCACACCACGACATTCGAAACATCGACGTTGCTGTGGTAGAGCTTCATCGCATCGTCATTCGTATGGAAGAAAGAGCTCTTCATCGTCGATCCGGGGTAAAGCTCCATTCCATCGGTCTGCCAGTACCAGGATCCCACCTGCTGGTAGTTACGAACGCGCTGACTAAAAGACTGCTCGTTCGCCCCCTCAATTGCACTGTTACGGGCCACGGCCTCGGCAAACTCGGCATCGCTCATGCTGCCCTTTTCGGGGTCAGCAGGACGGAAACCGTATTCCACGAAGGAGTGGTATGACGGCTCCTTGATGGTGACGCCTTGCAGGTCAAGAACCTGATGCGGAGTGGTAGAGGTAAACTTCAGAGCTTTAACGCAGGTGGCATGGCAGTTCGCGCCATCCTTATGCTCCAAGGTCTTGTACCCATTCGACATGTCGGTCTCATAGAGGTACTGCTCGCTTGAGAGCACACCGTATCCCGTGACCTTGTAGTTCGTGATGTTCTCATTGACCCCGAATTGGAAGGCTCCCTTTACGAAGGCGCCGGGCTCAAAGTAGACCCACTTCACGCGATCAGGAAGGTTTGCAGAGTACTTGTTCGTCATCCAGTAGGTACCTGCTTTGAAGTACACAATGTCGGTATCGACGGTATCCAAGTTGGTGACCTCACCCGGGGTCACGTAGGTAATCGTTCCGTCGGCCTCGGTGGGGATGGTTGTCGGATCGACGCGCGAGGCCCAGGGCTGAGCAAAGAGCAGCATGGAGTTCTTCGGCTCGGTCCCAACGTATTCGTGGCCTTCTCCCCCCTCAAGGGTGAGCCCACCCTGGTAGCGGTAAACATCCATGAGTTCGGGGGCAAACTCTACGGAGAGGCGGTAGCCATCGTTATTCTGAGGAATGTACAGACGCACAGTCTTGTCGTCCAGCAGCTTCTTTTCAATGTTCGCCTTTGCAGGGCGAACAGTGACCTGATTGGCATCGCTTAGTTTCGCGCCGGTCTGCAAAGTGACGTCGACATAGACATCGGTGTCATATTCGAACGAGGACCAGCTCATGGTCACGTGATTGTCGGCCTGGAACTTTGCACCATCATCGTTGAGGTCCGAACGCATGGGGTTACCGTTGCGCGGGATCGACATATAGGTAAACGAACTATTGTCCGAATCAGTACCATCGACGGCCGACACAGATACCGAATAGAAGGGTGATTGACGAACCTCATTGTTAGCAAGGGGCTTTTCAGCGTCCTTGACACCGTTTTCATGCCACCAGGTACGAATTTTATCTTCGCGAGCTGGTGATTTATCCGGCTTCGGCGCAGGAGTGGTCTGCTCTTGGCCGGGAATCTGCGGGGTTGTATCGCCATTTGTGGGGCCAATAATAATGGTCACTCCACCGACACCGATGACGATCGTCGTTGTCACGGTGACGAAGATGGCCACAACTCGGTGAGCACCAAAAATAGTGATCAGCGGATGGTTCATATGGAACAGGTGAGGGATATGCCCGAAGGCATGCCCCACCGCCCCAAACACTCGATGGAGAAATCCAAAGAACATCAGTAACCTTCCTCATTCAGGAACTCAATGTGGGTGAAATGCACTGCGGCAGCGCTGCAGCAATGCAGGAGAGAAATGTGGAGGGAGGAAAGTTGATGGGAGGGTTTTACACGTTCAAAACGCTGATCGAAAACCCAGGTGTAGAAAACTGGCGTGCCCCATGAATTCTCACAGGGCACGCCAGCCGTGAACTACTTGGTGAACTTCGCCGACTTGTCGACGGACTGAGTCTTGAACATGGAGTTCAGATCAACGCCCTGCTGCTTCATCTGAGCCTTGTAGGCATCATAGATGTCCTGCTTGACCTTGACACTCTCTGCAAGGTGGTTTGCTTCGAGATCAGCAACGTACTGATCCCATTCGTTATCGACACCACCCTTGGTGACCCACTGTGCGAACTTCGCCATCGCGTTCTGGTTGATACCGGTTGCATTACGAGAGAGGATATCTGCCTGCTCATCAGTGGTCGGCATGTTTCCATACAGAACATCAGAGTTGAGGTCGATATTGGACCAATCATTGTTGTAGACAGCGTCCACGGGGAAGACCTCGGTGTGTTCTGCGGGCAGCTTCAGCTTCCATTCGCTGTTGATCCACACGGGAGCGCGGTCAGCAAGCGAGTTGGTGAACTGCCAGTCACCGGCATTCTTGCTCTTATCAGCAGGTTCAAGAACCGTGTAGGTGCCGTCAGCTCCCTTTTCGACGCACTCGCCGAATGCACCGTAGGTTGCCTGAATACCAATCTCAGGCGTGTAGAAGGAATCCAGCAGCTTAAGTGTTGCTTCCTTATTTGCAGGCTCAGCCTTTGCAACGATCTGGTTGGCACCATAGGCCATTGAGTCACCGCCCCATGCCCACACAACCGGAGTGGTCTGCCCATCCTTCGCCTTCAGGGACGGAATGGTGATGTACTGCTTGCCCAGCTCAGAACCGAAGAGATCTGAGGGGGTCCACATCCAGGACATACCAACCGTTGCGGTCTTTCCATCACCCTTTGCATGACCGGTGTAGGTGGACCAGTCGTGGGTGAATGCGTCCTGAGCAATCAGGCCTTCCGACCACAGCTCGTTCATGAACTTCACGAAGTCCTTGTAACGCTCATCGGTCAGGTAGTTCTTCACGGTGCCCTTATCGGCGTACATTCCCAAGCTGGAGTCAGAGCTCAGGGTAATGCCTTCGGAGCTCAAGAAGAGGTTGGGATTAAAGCCTTCAAACCCATTGGTTCCGGGCTTGTTGAAGTCCAAGGGAATCTCATCAGCAACACCGTTGCCATTGGGGTCTTGGGTCTTGAATGCCTTGAGCACGGTCTTGAGTTCATCCCACGTGGTGGGAACTGCTAGGCCCAGCTTGTCAAGCCATGCCTTGTTAATGAACATGTGGCTACCGGTATTGGCCGAGAGAGGAACGGTGGAACGACCCACGCCGAGGATCTGGTTCTTGGTGTTGGTAGAAACGATCCGCGAGTAGGGTTCTGCATCGAACATCTTCTTCACGTTCGGCAGGTTGCCCAGTTCAGGAGTGAGGTCCATAAACAGAGAGCCAAACTCTGCCATATCGCTCGAATCAAAGCCCGCAATGGTCAAGTCGGCAACATCGCCGGCTGCCAGAGCAGCGCTCTTTTGCTGATCCCACGAGGATGCCGCGGTCTCCAGCCACTTGATGCTGCATCCACATGCAGTCTCAAGGTCCTTCGTCCACTTCAGGTCACTCATGGGCTTGGTACGTGCGTCCTTAACGATCTGGACGGTCACGACGGGGCGGCCATCCGATGCGGTGTTGTCGGATGATGAGCCTTTGGAGCATGCGCTCAACGCCAATGCGGCAACCAGTGCGCTTGCCAGTACGGGCGCCACAGGTGAATGTTTCATCATTGTAGATAATCCTTCCTTAGATTATCGTTCGCTTGCTGTGAAGCTATGCAGCTATGCACTCTCAGAGAGCCGATCCACAATGACCAGTTCCTTCTGACAGACATGACTGTAACAACGAAAGCAAGTCTTGCGCAAGCCTTTCATGCCTTTACGTAAATAACGATTTCATATACACTTAGTGCATTCAGGTAACTCCCACCCAATCCAACGGTGGAATACGGAGACAATAGTGAAAACACTTGCAGACGTTGCCGCTGAAGTCGGCGTCAGTCAAGCGACGGTATCGCGCGTTCTCAACGGAAAACCAGGCGTTTCCGATGACACCCGACAGGCCGTACTTAATACCGCAAAAAGCATGGGTATTACGAGCACTGTTGGGCGAAATCAACCCCGACATGTAGCCGTCGTTACCCCCAACTTGGTCAATCCCGTTTTCGCATCTTTACTCACGGCAATAAGTACTCAACTGACGGCACGCAATATTTTGCCGTTCTTGTGCACCTACACATCTGGCGGCACCAGCGAAGAAACACTGCTGTCAATGGTGCTTTCGGAACAGATTGATGGCGCGATCTTCCTTTCCGGCCAGTACGACTCCAAAGGCAACGACTATTCGATCTATCAGCGCCTTGCTGAACATCGAATTCCAATGGTTTTCATCAATGCGGGCGATCCTGACTTGCCGGGTTACTTCATTCGCACCGACGATCGCCTAGCAACGGAAATGGCTCTTCAACACCTGGTCAATCAGGGACATACGCGCATCGGTTTGCTTCTGGGCAATCCAAACCACTACCCCAGTATCACGAAGTACAACTCTGCCCTTGACTTTGCGAACCGCACAGGGCTCGACCTCAAGCCGCAGTACGTGGAATGGGCACCCTACGGCTTAGGCACCGCACAGGCTGCGACAGCGCGTCTGATAGATGCAGGCGTGAGCGCAATCGTGTGCGCCAGCGATGAACTGGCCTTGAGTGCCTTCAAATCACTGACACTCCAGGGCCTGCAGGTCCCCGATGACATTTCCATCGTCGGCTACGACGACTCCAGCTACCTCGGCTACATTTCTCCGGGCCTGACAACCATTCGTCAGCCGGTCGACACCCTGAGTAGCGGTGCCGTCTCCGCGCTGGCAAGCCTGATTGAGAGCCCGCAAAACGCCAAGGAGCACGTTGAGCTTCTCTTTGATCCCGAGCTGGTTGTTCGCGGCACCACGGCGATCTGCAAGGATCTTCTTCCCAGCGCCCTCTAGTCCCTTCCCGAGGCCGTGCGCCAGGTAAGCGGACACGCTCCTCTTCCGTCTTCCTTACCCCAGAAAAAAGTGTGTGGCCCAAGCCAAAAGGCTTGGGCCACACACTCAACAGCTAAAAGCTCAGGCTCCCGTCACATCATCAGGGCGAGACTCCGCATAGCGCGCAAGCTCTTCCTCGACAATGGCCTCGTCGAGCTTCTGGAAGACCGGGGTCGGCTTCTCGATCGGAGTACCAACGACGATATCGTGACGCTCCCAGGTGGGAACGTTCGTGTAGTCACCGGTGATGACCGGGTATCCCGTACGGCCTTCGAAGTCTGCGGGAAGAACCTCGGGGTCCAGCTCCTCAACTTCCTTGATGTAGGGCATTGGAGCGATCTCACCGCTGCCACCCATCACGCGATCCACATCATTTGCGGCGTGAGGGAGGAAGGGAGAGAGCATGAGGTTCAAATCAGCCACAGCCTGTGCAAGCGTCCACAACACGGTCGCCAAGCGCTCACGTTCTTCGGGGGCCTTGAGCTTGAAGGGCTCGGTATCTGCAACGTACTTGTTAGCCTCGCCGACCAAACGCATTGCAGCGGCAAGAGCGGCCTTCTGGCGGTGGTGACGGATCAAGTCTCCGACCTCGTCAAAGCCCGCAGCGATGGCATCCAGCAAGGCTCGGTCGATTTCTTGGAGCTCTCCCGGCGCGGGGATTTCGCCGAACTTCTTGTGAATCATCGAGGCGGTGCGATTAACCAGGTTGCCCCAGCCTGCCACCAGCTCACCGTTCGTACGGCGCACGAATTCTGCCCAGGTGAAGTCCGCATCGGAGGACTCGGGACCGGCCGCTGAAATGAAGTAGCGCAGTGCATCTGCCTGGTAGCGGCTGAGCATGTCACGCACATAGATCACAATGCCGTGCGAAGAAGAGAACTTCTTGCCCTCCATGGTGAGGAACTCTGAAGAGACGACCTCGGTGGGCAGGTTAAGCACGCCAAGGTCACCGGGCTGACCGCCCTTAGATCCCTGACCGTTGTAACCCAGCAGTTCGGCGGGCCAGATCTGCGAGTGGAAGACGATGTTGTCCTTACCCATGAAGTAGTAGGTCAGGGCTTCCGGATCATTCCACCACTGGCGCCATGCTTCGGGATCCCCCGTGCGGCGCGCCCATTCAATGGAAGCGCTCAGGTAGCCAATAACCGCGTCGAACCAGACGTACAGGCGCTTACCGGGCTGGTCTTCCCAACCGGGAACCGGGATACCCCAGTCAATATCGCGTGTCATTGCACGCGGGCGAATGTCCTCAAGGAAGTTCTTCGAGAACTTGATGACGTTGGGACGCCATGTGCCCGAGCGATCGCGGTCATCCAGCCACGCGGAAAGCGCGTCAGCAAGTGCGGGAAGATCCAGGAAGTAATGCGTGGACTCCACGAATTCGGGGGTTTCACCGTTGATTCGGGAATGAGGATTGATCAGATCTGTGGGATCGAGCTGGTTACCGCAGTTATCGCACTGGTCACCGCGAGCGCCTTCAGCACCACAAATCGGACAGGTACCTTCAATGTAACGGTCGGGAAGAGTACGTCCGGTCGAAGGCGAGATTGCCGCGCGGGTGACCTGTTCGATCATGTAACCGTTATCGCGGACGGTCCGGAACATGTCTTGGACGACGCGGTAGTGATTTCCAGCGGTCGTACGTGTGAAAAGATCGTAGGACAGTCCCAGCTGAACTAGGTCTTCGACGATGAGCCGGTTGTTCTGGTCGGCCAGCTCTCGCGCGCTCATTCCGGCGCCATCGGCGGCAACCAGAATGGGGGTTCCGTGTTCATCGGTTCCGGAGACCATCAGCACGTCGTGCCCGGCCATTCGCATGTAGCGAGAGAAAACATCGGAGGGAACTCCGAAACCGGCAACGTGACCAATGTGGCGAGGGCCGTTGGCATAGGGCCATGCAACGGCAGACAAAATACGACTCATGGTCCCCTAGTCTAGTGCCTATTGGCGTTCCAGTCGCCCCTGCCCTATTCTCGAAGCACACGCTGCTCATACTTTGGGAGGATCTAATGCCCCGCGCGCTCATCATTGTTGATGTTCAACCTACTTTTTGCGAGGGCGGTGCTCTTCCTGTTGAAGGCGGGAATGCCTGCGCTCAGCGCGTCGCTGATTTCGTTGCCACTCACGCAGCGGATTACGACTGCATCGTGACTTCACAAGATTGGCATATTGATCCGGGGACACATTTCTCTGATCACCCCGACTTCGTCGACACCTGGCCTCCTCATGGCGTTGCAGGTACTGCCGAGGCCGAGCTGCACCCAGCCCTTGCTGACCTCCATGCGGATGTCACCATTCACAAGGGCATGTACGAGGCCGCGTATTCTGCCTTCGATGGCGAGGATGTAGCAACGAAACGCCCCTTGCTTGAGCTCCTTCGCGACAAAGGTATCGATTCGCTGGATGTCGTTGGCCTTGCTCAGTCCCACTGCGTCTGCGAAACAGCGCTGGACGGCGTGAAGGACGGTTTTAAGGTGCGAGTCTTCACGGACCTCACTGAGCCCGTCAGCCCTGAGTTGGGTGAGCTCGCGGCCCATCGCATGGCCGAGGCCGGAGTTGAGCTGGTCCCCTCTCAGGACTGATTCACGCGTGCGAGTGCTGCCCGGTATAGCTCGTTCTTGCGTAGCCCTGTGGCCTCGGCAACCTCGGCAGCGGCATCCTTCAAACGCATGCCCTCTGCTGCCAAGGCAAGCACGGCCTCGACGTGGTCGTCCGCATTGCCCTGCGCATGTCCGGGCGCAATCACCAGGGTGATCTCGCCAAGAACTTCACCTTCTGTGGCCTCAACCAGCTCTGCAAGGCTCCCACGAATTACCTCTTCGTAGGTTTTCGTCAGCTCCCGGCACAGCGCGGCTTGGCGATCGGCGCCAAAGACCTCAGCCATGAGAATCAGAGTGTCATGGACGCGTTTGGGAGATTCAAAAAAGATCAGGGTGTGTGGATCCTGCGCAAGAGCCTTCAAATAGCGCGTTGCCTCACCGGTTTTGCGCGGAAGGAATCCCTCAAAGGCAAAGCGATCGGAGGGAAGTCCAGATAGGGCCAGCGCGGTTACGGGAGCCGAGGGCCCCGGGAGGACACTGACGTGGACGCCGGCTGCCGTGGCCTCGTGAACTAGGCGGAACCCGGGGTCGGAAACGGTGGGCATTCCGGCATCGGAAACCATGACGACGCGTGCACCCGCCCGCGCCTGCTCGACGACTGCCGAGGCCTTGACGGACTCATTGTGGTCGTGGAGGCTGATGAGCTTAGCGTTCAGGCGGATTCCCATTCTCGAGGCCAAGGCAAGGAGTCGGCGCGTGTCTTCTGCGGCAATAATGTCCGCCTGCTCGAGTGCGGGGGCTAGACGCGCGGAAACATCGCGCACGTCGCCAATTGGGGTGGCCGCAAGAAGGATCGACGCGGGGGCCTGAATGTAATCCTGGTCTTCACTCACGCGTCAATCGTCGCACCTTTGGGTGTGCTACTCCAGTTGAGCAGGGGCATCGGTAAACTGAACGGGTGGACGACAAGACTCTTTCCGATTCAGATATTCCCGAAGACCCCGCCTTGACTCCGGACGAGGATTCCTCGGCTCTTGAGGCCCAGCCTCTTCCCGAGGCCGAGGAAGGCGAAGCTAGCGCTTCAGCAGAGGTGGACAAGACCTCGGCAGAGGGCGAAGAGCTCGACCTGACCCCAGAGGGCGAAGATGCGGATGCCACTTCTGAAGGAACGGGGCGTGAATGGAAGCCCGTCCCCATTCCCAAATGGGCACGTTTCCCGATGTCTGCGCAAGCAGGGTGGATCGCAACTCTTGTCACCACGCTTTTGGCAGCGCTCATTAGGCTTCCTGGTCTTGGAACAATTAAGACTCTGGTCTTCGATGAGACCTACTACGTTAAAGACGCTTACTCTCTAATGACTCTGGGCTATGAGGGAAGCTGGGCGAAGGATAACGACCCGATGTTTATCTCGGGTGATTACTCAGGGCTTTCGACCAATGGTGGTTACGTCGTTCACCCATCGGTTGGAAAGTGGCTGATCAGCCTGGGAATGCGCGTCTTCGGAGCAACTAATCCGGTCGGCTGGCGCATCAGCGCAGCCATCGCAGGAATTATTCTTGTCTTCCTCACCGCGCGAATCGCACAGCATTTGTTCCGTTCCCCCGCTATCACGGGGCTTGCGGGATTCTTTATGGCAACAGATGGCATCGCGATTGTTCTCTCGCGAACCGGTCTTTTGGATGTATTCCTGGCGATGTTTGCAGCTGCCGCTTTCCTTGCGGTCCTGAAAGATCAGGAGATCTCGCATCCACGCTTGGTCGAAAAACTTTCCCAATGGAAGCCGGACCCCGACAACCCCTCTCGAATCGGCCCTCATGCGGGTGCACGCTGGTGGCTATTGGTCGCGGGTATCTTGTGTGGCCTTGCAATGTCGGTCAAATGGTCAGGTCTCTACGCACTCGCTATCTTGGGGTTGTTTGTCGCCTTGCGCGACTGGATGACGCGCCGTCGTTTTGGGCATCCACGCGCGTTTTACGCGACCTTGATCAACGACACCTCCGTTGCATTCTTGGCCATGGTTCCGCCCGCAGTCATCACCTATGTCGCCTCATGGTTCGGCTGGTTTAGGCACTGGAATGCCTACGGTCACAAAACCCACGGCTTTATTGGGGCATTCCACGACCTGTGGGACTACCACCTAGGAATGCTGAAGTTCCACACCGGTTTAACCACTCCTCACACCTACCAGGCTCATCCCGCACAGTGGTTTGTTCAGGCTCGTCCAACTTCCTTCGCGTGGAACAAAATCGCGGACGCAAGCTGCGATAAGTCGGATTGCGTCAACGCCGTTGTCGCACTGGGGAATCCGCTTCTGTGGTGGTTTGGGGCGATTGCCTTCTTCATCGTCTTGTTCGTAACGCTGCGGGACCGCAACTGGAGAACAGGTTTTATTGTCTGCGGATACTTGGCGATGTACTTCCCTTGGTACCTGAACGCAAACCGAACGATCTTTAATTTCTACACGATTGCTTTCGTGCCATTTGTCTGCCTGAGTGCGGCTTGGGTGATTGGGCTAATGCTGGATCAAACTCGCTGCGAGGTAGATCCCGACCGTATGTATGCCTCTCAACCTCTTGAAGAGGGTGACTACAGATGGATGGGCGCTAATGTCGTAACCCGTCAAAGGTTTGCCATTGGCGCTGTGCTCATTATCCTGCTCATTACAGCAGCCTCGATCTTCTTTATGCCTCTATGGCGAGGAGATCTCATCTCCTACAACTTCTGGCACATTCACATGTGGTTCCCGACTTGGATCTAAAGTGAACTGCCGTTCGGCTTAAGACGCATGTGCCCGCGAACTTCCGTTCGCGGGCACACCTATTAGCAATAGAAGAGACACAGCACCCATTACGGCATGAAGAGACACGGTGTCCATGCATGCTAGGTCGAAAAAATGCCGAGTGCCAAAGAATAACTACGCGCGCTAAGCAGTGGTAAATAAACCTCCACGCGTCACGATGAGTGTCGCTTGATAGCTCTAATGAACGCCTCTCACGCCCAGTAACCAAGCAGACCAGGCAAGACCACGACTCACTCGAAACTCCAGTTAGAAGAGCATCTAGAGCTATCTAACAGCAAGACAGAAGCGGAGTGCGCAGGCGGGCGCATTGGGCGAGTTAGCGGCGCTTGCGTGCTGGCGGCGCAATTACACGCCAGGCGTGCGCGCTTTCTATAGTCGCGGCGTTGCGTACGTATGCGTGGTGTTCGCTCACAAGGGAGCATGTGTTGACACGTGCTGGTTGCAATAAAGGGTGCGTACGCTAAAAAGGGGGGGCGCCCTGAGATCGTTTTACGGGTCTCGAGGCTAGCCCCCCTGGCTGCTTTTCTAGTGCCTATAGAAAAGTGGTGGGGCCTTTGGAACGTGTGTTCCAAGGGCCCCACCCTAAGTGTGTTGTGGCGGTGTCCTACTCTCCCACACCCTCCCAGGTGCAGTACCATCGGCGCTTGCGGGCTTAGCTTCCAGGTTCGGAATGGAGGCTGGGCGTTTCCCCGCGGCTATGACCACCACAAGATGAGTCAACCAGTATTCACTTTGTCCCCCGTTGTTGTTTTGGGGGTTGTGTTGGTTGTGATCCGCATAGTGGCGACGAGCATCCTTAGATGTCTGTCAACCATACGGTGTATACGTTTGTGGTTGAAGTGTTTGTTAGTGTCGGCCCATTAGTACCAGTCGGCTCACGAGCACCTCGCGGTGCTTCCACCTCTGGCCTATCAACCCGCTCGTCTGGCGGGGGCCTCTCACCCCACAAGTGGGGCGTGGAAACCTCATCTTGGAGCAGGCTTCCCGCTTAGATGCTTTCAGCGGTTATCCCTTCCGAACGTAGCTAACCAGCCATGCACCTGGCGGTACAACTGGCACACCAGAGGTT
>ERZ772956.419-NODE-419-length-32700-cov-4.979599_pt1 | contig 32700 bp, 23 predicted proteins | sample MGYA00580683_ERZ772956 | MGnify/ENA primary metagenome ERZ772956 (study PRJEB29015, sample SAMEA2738077) | human oral metagenome | biome: human oral; feature: human-associated habitat; material: saliva | place: China | collected 2212 ... | reverse complement strand
CCTCCCTACGGCGAGGATTTGGCAAAGGAAGCCCTTCGGAGACTGGCAAAGTCCTCTATGGTGGGGAAGGATACGGTTTTTGTTGTAGAGGCGGCGTTGGAAGAGGATTTTTCCGACATGGAAGAGGAAGGATATCGAATTCTTCGAGAGAAGCTGTACAAGACCAATAAGCATATCTTTCTTCGTTTACAGGAGGCTGTATGAAGATAGGATTGTATCCCGGCTCCTTTGATCCCGTGACCTTTGGGCACTTGGATGTGATTGAACGAAGCCGGAAAATGGTGGATAAATTAATCGTGGGTGTACTGCAAAACCGGCAGAAGACGCCGTTGTTTTCCATGGAAGAACGTGTTAGAATGATTGCTGAGCACACGAAGGAATGGGACAATGTTGAGGTGCATAGCTTCACCGGTTTAACGGTGGATTATGCGAAAAAAGTCCATGCCAATATCATTGTTCGAGGCCTGCGGGCGGTAACGGACTTTGAGTTTGAGTTGCAGCTGGCCCAGACCAATAAGGTGATTGCAGAGGAAGTGGATACCATTTTCCTTGCCACCAGTTTGAAATATTCGTATTTAAGTTCCAGTACTGTAAAGGAGATTGCATCCTTTCATGGTGATATATCAGCCTTTGTTCCGAAAGATGTGGAAGAGGCTATGAAGAAAAAATTTGATGAACAAGAGAGACGGAGGGGGATATGAGCAGAATTGAGCAGTTGATTGGAGAAATTGAGGAATACATTGATAGTTGTAAGTATCAGCCTTTGTCCAATACGAAGATTTTAGTAAATAAGGAAGAGATGGAGGAGCTTTTGGTGGAGCTTCGCCTTCGGGTTCCTGAGGAGATTAAGAAGTATCAGAAGATTATTTCCCAGCAGGATGCCATCCTGGCTGATGCGAAGGCTCAGGCGGATATGATGTTAAATGACGCCAGAACCCAGACTGAGGAGATGGTTTCCGACAATGAAATTATGCAGAAGGCTTATGAGAAGGCAAATGCACTTTTGCAGGACGCTCAGAAGCAGGCAGACGGTATCGTAAACAATGCGGTGGCGGATGCTGACCAGATTCGCAGTAATGCCATTCGATATACGGATGAGATGCTGGCAAGCCTGGAAACCATTATTACCCGTTCCCTGGATACCGCAGAGGAGCATCTGAGCGGCTTAAAGTCCTCTTTACAGGATTCCCGTTCCATCGTGCAGTCCAACCGTTTTGCACTGGCAAAGGCTATTCCGGAGCAAAAGCAGGGATAAAATATCTTCTTTTTATATATTTTGCAAATTTTAGTCCTTTAAGACAGAAAATAATTGACAGAACAAAGGGGAAAAGCTTATAATCTCCTTTGTTCTATATATTTAGAGCGATGCGTGGCTCAGCTTGGTAGAGCGCTGCGTTCGGGACGCAGAGGTCGCTGGTTCGAATCCAGTCGCATCGACTGTAAGCAACGAGTGGGAGATGCCTAGGCATCTCCTGTTCTTATGTAGGAAGGGTAAAAATGAAAAGAGAGAGTTTTAAATCACGAATCGGCTTTATTTTGGTGAGCGCAGGTTGTGCCATCGGAATCGGTAACGTTTGGAAGTTTCCCTATCTGGTAGGACAAAACGGCGGAGGAATCTTTGTTTTATTCTATCTTTGTTTCTTGCTTTTAATCGGTCTTCCCATTCTCACCATGGAGCTTGCGGTGGGTAGAGCCAGTAAGAAATCCGTAGTAAAGGCCTATGAGGTTTTGGAACCCAAGGGTACCAAGTGGCATTTGCACGGCTGGGTTTGTATTCTGGGCTGTTATCTTTTGATGATGTACTACACCACCGTTTCCGGTTGGATGCTTTCTTATTTCTTTAAATTTGCCTTCGGAACCTTTTCTAAAATTGAACCCTCTCAGGTGGAAAATGTTTTTGGAACCATGCTCAGTCGTCCGGAGGAAATGACTCTATGTATGGCGATTACGGTTATCGGGGGCTTTTTGGTTTGCTCCTTAGGACTGCAAAAGGGGCTGGAAAAGATTACTACCATCATGATGGCCTGCCTCTTACTCTTGATTATTGTTTTGGCGGTTCATAGCCTGATGCTGCCGGGGGCTCTGGAGGGAGCGAAGTTCTATCTCTTCCCGAATCCGGAGAAGGTAAAGGAAATCGGACTTTTCCATGTAATTTCTCAGGCCATGAATCAGGCCTTTTTCACCCTTTCCTTGGGGGTTGCGGCCATGGAGATTTTCGGTTCCTATATGTCGGAGGACTATTCCCTAACAGGAGAGGGAATCAAAATCTGTGCTTTGGACACCTTTGTGGCTATCCTTTCCGGTTTGATTATCTTCCCTGCCTGCTTTAGCTTTCATGTTGAGCCAAATGCAGGTCCTCCCCTCATTTTCTTCACCTTACCCAGAGTGTTTATGCACATGGCGGGAGGAAGAATCTGGGGAAGCCTCTTCTTTGTTTTTATGACCTTTGCCAGTTTTTCCACGGTGACTGCTGTATTTGAAGCACTTATCGGCAACTGTATGGATAACTTCGGATGGGGCCGCAAAAAGGCTGTTTATATCCTTTTACCGCTTGTATTTTTCGGCAGTATCCCCTGTGTTCTCGGATTTAATATGTGGTCTGATGTACAGATTTTGGGATCAAAAGGGATCCTTGATACAGAAGATTTCATTGTAAGTAATCTTGTGCTTCCCATCGGTTCCCTGATTTTTGCCCTTTTCTGCGTGTCGAAATACGGCTGGGGATTCGACCATTATCTGAAAGAAGTGAATACCGGCGACGGCATGAAGATTCCCCGCTGGCTGAAACCGTATTTTCAAATTGTCCTGCCGCTTCTGATTACAGTCATTGCAGCGCGCAGTCTGCTCGGATGATTTGATTTCATTTCATGACTCTCCTCAGGGGGAGTTTTTGTTTTGCTGATAGGGTATACTTAAAGCAATGAAAATAAATGGTTTATCCTGTTTATGAAAAAGAGGTGCTAAATGACAAAAGAAGAACGGGCTGAAAAATGGAGCCGGGGCATACCGGAAATGGAGTGCCTGACGCAGCAGGAAAAAGAAGAGATATGCCGGCGCGTTACTTTCCAATTATTGGTTTTAACAGGGCTTCTGGCAGGTGCCGCCCTTTGCTGTCTTTCTTTCCTTTCGCTGGAAGATCCGGCGTTTTTTGATGTGTTGAACCACAGCGCGGATAAAGTGAATGAGATTCATAAAAACGTGCATTCCATGGCAAAGCGGCAAGGTGCGGCCGTTATGAGCCTTCCTTATGTGCTTCCCCTTGTTTTGCCGATCGTGGTTCCAGCGCTTGCCGTCGTTTATTTTCTGAAGAAGCCGCTGTTGAGAAGGGAAGCGGGGAAATTATCACAACGGTGGCGCCTGGAAACGGATGTGAATACGACTGTACAGTTTGCCTCGGAAGACATCAAAAAAACAATGGAACTTCTGCAAAAAGATGATGTGCAGTATCTGATCCTGACACCGCCTGCGCCCGTCATGGGCAGCCTTTTCATGCAGACCGCTCATGATGAGGGGAATCTGTTTACTCTGGAAATCAGCAAGGCGGAAGAAGACGGGAACGTTATTTACGGAAAAGCGAGGCAGACTGGGGAGCAGGTACTGTATGCGCTGCAAAATTACAGAAACCGGAATATCATTCCTGATACCTCCGGTTGGGAAAAGCTGTACACACTTAAAGATACACCGGATAAAGGAAATGGCGGGGAGCCGGCTCATACGCCTGCAGGCGGACAAGATGGAGCAGATACATTCCTTCATAAATTTCGTGAAGAGGGAGAACTGCTGAATTATATTTATTGGGCCTTTGACGAAAAACCATATACATCACCGGCTGCCTTTTCTGAAGATGTGAAAAATTATATAGAAGACAACTGCAAGAACTGGAAACCGGAGGAAACCGCTGTGAAAGCGGGAAAAGTCTATATTGTCTATGAAGCGTTTCTTTCCGGAAAAGAAGAGCTGCTTGCCAATGAAATGGTGATCGATGAATCTGATTTGGACGAGGAGAATTGGATAGACGGCCTGTTTCAGGCGGATATAGAAGCCCTGCTGTCTGCAAATAATGGAAGCTTTTTCACGAGCGGGGAGCTTTTGATGAAAGTGCACAACCAGCTGGCAGGGAAAGATTTGGGCGATCATTATTTTTTCGAAGGACTGGAACGGGTAGAGACGGAGGATGGCATTCCCCGCTGGCGGGTTCGGCTCGGTTCATGAAACCCATGCGGGAGTGTCTGATTGACTTTCTGTCATCATAAACATTTATATTATACAAATAAGGTATAATGTGACGATTTAAGTGTAATCCTGAAAGCAAAGTGGTATATTTATCTAAGATGTTCATTTTATTTTTATCTTTGAGGTGATGAAATGGCAAACTACAATCCTTATGAAAATATGCTCCATGTTTTGGACAAGGCAGCCGAAGTTTTAGGTTACAAAAAGAATGACTATGAATTTGTGCGTTATCCGGAAAGGGAACTGACCGTGAGCATTCCGATTACCATGGATGACGGCCATGTGGAAGTGTTTTCGGGGTACCGGGTACAGCACAATACAGCCCGCGGCGCGGCAAAAGGCGGTATCCGCTTCCATCCCGCTTCTGACGAGAATGAAGTAAAAGCTCTTGCCGCATGGATGACCATAAAGAACGCGATCGGAAATATTCCTTACGGCGGCGCTAAAGGCGGTATCAAGGTAGATCCCCATAAACTGTCCCAACGCGAACTCCAGCGTCTGGCACGCGGCTATGTGCGTAAAATTTTCCCGATTATCGGACCTGACAAAGATGTGCCGGCGCCTGATGTAAATACAAACGGTCAGATCATGGCATGGATTGCTGATGAATACGCCGCCCTTTCGGGTAAATGGGAACCGGGGGTCGTTACCGGCAAACCGCTGGCGACTGGCGGCTCTCTCGGCAGAAATGAAGCGACCGGACGAGGACTTCTCTTTACACTGGAGACCTGGTGCGAAAAGAATCATAAAAAAATGGACGGACTCACCATGGCCGTACAGGGATTCGGCAATGTAGGCTCTGTCGGGGCCCTCCTGATCCACCGGCAGGGGGTGAAAGTGGTCTGTGTCGGCGATATTAACGGTACCTGGTACAACCCGAACGGTCTTGATATCGAAGCGATGTATGTATACGCAAATTCCCACGGAAGATCCCTGAAAGGCTATACCGAAGCGGGGGCAACCATCATTCCGGATATGGATCTTTTCTCTCAGGATGTGGATGTGCTCTTTATGGCGGCGATGGAAAACCAGCTTAATGAAAAGACAATGGAACTGGTGAAAGCAAAACTGGTACTGGAAGGCGCTAACGGCCCGACCACCGAAGAAGCGGATATCTGTTTTGAAAAGAAAGGCATCGAAGTGCTGCCTGATGTCATGTCCAATGTAGGCGGTGTGGTCGGTTCTTACTTTGAATGGGTACAGAACCGCACCGGTTACTACTGGACAGAAGACGAATACAATGAACGGCTGAAAATTAAAATGCGCCAGGGCTATGAAGATGTACTGGCACTGAAAGAAAAATATAAAGTCACTTATCGTCTTGCCGCGTATATGCTTGCGCTCCAGCGTGTGGTAGAAGCGCAGAATACGAGAGGTTTTCTCGGATAATTGAAGAACATGCAAAGAATCGGCTTCCGTAAAGGGGCCGGTTTTTTTATGATAACTGAAACAAGTACGGTTTTAGGAAAGCGGAAGACGGATTACGGACTGTGGCGTTATGGGATTCTCCATTCCCATTCGCTTCGTATACACCTGCTTTCTTTGAAAACTTTCCCGCATCTTTGACGGAGGCCGGCGCATATCATATGATATAGAAGTTATGATGGTTTTTATAGAATATAGGACAAAGGGGGCTGTCTTATGATGGCTGCATTGAGAGATTGTATGCCTATGACATCCTGGCTTGTGCTGACTATGTATTTTTGCTTTTTCTGTCTTACCTGCCGGTATGTCATCGAAGGGCCGGGCGGGAAGATCTTTTCTGTCATCTCTTTTATAATAGGCGGTACTGTCATTGCCATGGATACGGGAGCAGGCACTGCGGGAGGCATCATCTGTCTGCTGGGCGTATTGAACCTGGCCAGCCATAGACCGTATTTTGGCCGTAAAGTTGCTCCGCGGTATGTTACGTCATTTTTTTCTACAGATCTGGAATATGATCGGAGGAAGCTGTTTTTCGCCAGTATACTGCTGGCAGTTCCGGTTGTACTTTTCTGCCGCTTCCTGTTTGGAATGGAGTCATTGTGGCTGATGGCCGTGTGTGCTTTCCTTTCCGTGTTCTGCATGCGTGATATCCTTCTCCATTGGGTGGATCCGTTTTGTATCCATGGGAAAGAAAGCGAAATTGTTACGCTCCGTGATTATCAGACGCGGAGGATGAGGGGCAGACATTACCGTCATGTAAATATGCATTTTTTCTGGTTTAAGGAAAGCGGGCCCTATGTGGCAGATGCGTGGCGCCAGCGGCTGTTTGTTGATCATATCGGTTCAAAATACCAATGTGTAACGGGGAAGGGCCTTTTTGGAACGGAATATATCGTTCGTGTGCAGATGGCGGAAGACCGTGGAATCCAGTCCCCAGAGCCAATGGGGTATGGGAAAGGGTGGCGTCTTACGAGGCAGATGTATTCTAACTATTTCATGCTTCCTTTTCTACTCATGGGGATACTGCTCATCATCTTGCCGGTGATAGGACTGACCGTGCTGTCTGCGGTAGAGGTATCATTTCCTCCCGGTTATCTTCTGCTTTATGCGGGGCTGCCTTTTCTTCTGGGGGTAATGAGTCTCTTTCTGGGGCTGTGGGTGCGGCGCAGGCAGTCGCGGAATCTGGTTCATCTGGGAACAGGGCGGGAAAAAACATTTCGCCAGTGGGAACAGATCATGCCGGAATTGCAGGAGCTTACAGAAGGAGAAAAAGCGCGTATTTATGATGAAGTAGTATGGAAGATCAGGATACTTGTTCTTGTTGTATTGATCCTGCTGGCGGGGATTCTGCTGCTTGCCCTTCCTGCGGCGTGGAAATGGTTTGTAGGAGTGTATTTCCCTCTGCTGCGATATATTGTAGATTCTGCGGCAGGGATGCCCGATTTGTATAGCGGTTATGGAGTCAGGCTGTTTGCTTCGTCCCTGTCGCTTCCGGCCATGTTCTTTATTCTGCATTTGGTAGTGAAAAAGATTTTTTTGCGGAGTTTTCTTTATACAGCATGGGAACATGTGAAAAACAAGACATAGTATAAATTGGATATGGGAAAACTTCATTTTATGCAGAAGGGGTCAGGGATTTTCTTGGATAAACAGATCAGGAAAAGAAATCAGTCCCGCAAGCGGAGGATATATTTTCTGCAAAAGAACGTAGCCGGAATAGGATACCGGTATCAGAACGGATTTGAGAAAGGAAAGGGACATCATGGATCCTTTTTTGTGGCTTGTGGGATTTGTAATATTTGCAGAGAGTGCATTTTTTCTTGGCATTTTGTTTGTACTTGCCTTTTACGGCTGGCGTCTGCTCCGCCATATCTGGCAGGGGACAGCGTTTACCGCTTATCATATAGAAAATGAGATACTGTATATCCATAATGTGTTTGAAACTTCTTGTCCCCTGTCCGATATAGAACGGGTGGAAGCAAGGAAAGTACTACTATACCGCCGCCCGCTGAGTGGGGGCGCCAAGTACTTTATTCGTCTGTATCGAAAAAACGGCAGGAAGACAGGCATGATAATCTGGGGAGAGGGATTTAAGTATTACAATTATGAAAGTGCCGAGGAAAAATTGAAAGAGTTTTTTCAATTGATGGAGTCCCGGGGGATTCCCTGCCGGATGACGGATGGATGGGATTGGTTTTTCCATATATAAAAAAATAGGGATGCGTTTTTTGAATGAATTTCACTGAGGCGGTAAAGCAGTATCAGTATGGAAAGAAAGGGCAAAGCCGCCTGTATACTGCTCTTTATTATCTCATTTCCGTGTAGAGAGGAAATGCTTCCCGCAATAAGACATGCAAAGGTGTCCGTCATCCCCGGCGGGTGCTTTTTTGTTGGACAGAACTATCTTTTCCTTTAGATACAGAAGAGAAATATGTCTCTGCGGAAATAAAAGGCGCATGCGGGGAAACATGAGGACGGCGGGGAAAGCTTTGTGGTAATATAAGTGTGTATAAACAGGTTTGTTCCATTTATTTTCGTTCTGTCATTTGGAAAATATATGAAAGAGAAGGTGTGCACTTTGTCTGACATTAGACGGCTTTACGTGAGAAAGAAAGAAAACTTCCGGCAGGGAGAAGAAAGTCTGACTGCCCAGCTGAAAGAAATTCTCGGTGAAAGGATTCATGAAACGGCCATTTACCACCGTTATGATGTGGATCATCTGAGTAGTGACGATTATGAAAAGGCGGTGGCGACCGTTTTCTCCGAACCGCCGGTAGACTCCGTGCAGGCGGAATTACCGAAAGGGGATATGGTGATTGCCGTGGAATTCCTTCCCGGCCAGTATGATCAGCGGGCGGACTCGGCAGAACAGTGCCTTGCTATTGTTACAGGCCGTGACGGTGCCCGTGTACGGTGTGCTCTGGTGTATGTTTTCCATGGTGATTTTACAGACGGAGATCGGGAAAAAATTTTGAAATTTCTTGTAAATCCTGTGGAATCAAGAGAAGCATCTCTGGAAGAAGCGGAAACCCTGGATCTGCCGGTTGAAGAGCCGAAGCCTGTGGCGGTTGTAAAGGGTGTCCGTGAATTGGATGATGCCGGGATCGACAGACTGATTAAAGACATGGGACTTGCCATGAGCCATGATGATCTGGCTATGATTCGTGAATATTTCAGGACGGAAGAAAAGCGCGATCCGACAGTCACTGAGATCCGTGTACTTGATACTTACTGGTCCGATCACTGCCGTCATACCACGTTTTCCACGGAACTTACCGAAGTAGGAATTGAAGACGGCATTTTCACCAAACCGATCAAAGAGGCATGGAATGAGTACGCAGATGCCCGTCTCCAAATGTACGGTGAAAAGACCGGCCGTCCTGTGACACTTATGGATATGGCGACGGTGGCCGTGAAGGCGCTTCGCAAAGAAGGCCGCCTGGAAAATCTGGACTCTTCCGAAGAAATTAATGCGTGTACAATCAAAGTGACGATTGACACTGTCGATGGAGAAGAAGACTGGCTCCTTCTCTTTAAGAATGAAACGCATAACCATCCTACGGAAATCGAACCTTTCGGCGGTGCGGCGACCTGTCTCGGCGGCTGCATCAGAGACCCGCTGTCCGGACGTTCTTATGTATACCAGGCGATGCGTGTCACTGGCGCTGCGGATCCGCACACACCGCTTTCCGAAACACTTACGGGCAAATTACCGCAGAAGAAAATCGTTGTGGAAGCGGCGAAAGGGTATAGCTCTTACGGAAATCAGATTGGCCTTGCCACAGGGGAAGTGAAAGAATATTATCACCCCGGATTCATGGCAAAACGCATGGAAATCGGCGCTGTTATAGCAGCGGCTCCGGAAAGCCATGTCATTCGTGAAAGACCAGAAGCCGGTGATGTGGTTATCCTCGTAGGCGGACGGACAGGCCGTGACGGCATGGGCGGCGCGACAGGATCTTCTAAAGAATTGAATACGGAATCTATCGAAACCTGCGGTGCGGAAGTGCAGAAAGGTAATCCGCTGACGGAGAGAAAAATCCAGTGTCTTTTCCGCCGCGGCGAAGTGACCCGTCTGATCAAGCGGTGCAATGACTTTGGCGCGGGCGGCGTATCCGTGGCGGTAGGGGAACTGACAGACGGTCTTTCCATCAACTTGGACAGCGTGCCGAAGAAATATGAAGGCCTTGACGGTACGGAACTGGCGATTTCCGAATCGCAGGAAAGGATGGCGGTGGTTGTCAGGAAAGAAGACGCCGATCGTTTTATTTCCTATGCGGCGGAAGAAAATCTGGAAGCGACAGTCATTGCCGATGTGAATGATACGGGGCGTCTTGTGATGACCTGGCGGGGCGATAAGATCGTCGATATTTCCCGTGCCTTCCTTAATACAAACGGGGCGTCCCAAAGAAAAGATGTATATATTACCCAACCGGATGAAGAAGGCTTTTTTGTCCGTCCTGAAATCAAAGATATCCGTGCGATGTGGTTAGAAGCCATGGGTGACCTGAATAATGCGTCCCAGCAGGGACTTGTGGAACGTTTTGATTCTACTGTCGGAGCGGGGACGGTTCTTATGCCTTTTGGAGGCAGGTACCAGAAGACGCCCGCTGACGGAATGGCGGCTAAATTTCCTGTACGCCGGGGCCAGACGGACAGCGCAAGCTTCATGGCACACGGCTTTGATCCGGATCTGGCGGAATGGAGCCCTTTCCATGGCGCCGTATATGCGGTTCTTCTTTCCGTGACACGCCTCGTGGCGATGGGGGCGGATTGGCGCAGGGCATACCTCACGCTCCAGGAATATTTTGAAAAACTGACAGACAGGACAAGCTGGGGAAAACCTGCTGCTGCTCTTCTTGGTGCATTCCATATGCAGGCGGCTCTCGGTCTCGGTGCCATCGGGGGCAAAGATTCCATGAGCGGTACGTTTAATGATCTCCATGTACCGCCGACGCTTGTTTCCTTTGCTGTTGCTCCCGGAAAGGCTTCTGAAGCGGTCAGCCAGGAGTTGAAACAGGAAGGAAATACCCTCATGCTTTTCGGGATGCCCAAAGATGAGACAGGAATGCCGAACCTTGACGTATTTAAACTGCATGCCGATTTCCTGTATCAGGAAGTGAAGAAAGGAAATATTGCGGCCATGAAAGCGGTAGGACACGGCGGTGTCGCTGTGACTGCCGCGGAGATGGCTTTCGGCAATAAGCTGGGGGTGGACTTCACGACGGGGAATTTGCCTCTGCCGAAGTATTTTGGGAACTTCTATGGGGCGATCATTGTGGAAACTGCGCCGGAATTGGCGGAAGAGTACGCAAAGCAGCCGCACACGAGAATTCTCGGCACAATCGGCGGAGATGTGATGAAAATAGCGGATACGGAAATTTCTCTGGAAGACCTTCTTCGTGCGTATGAGAAGACTTTGGATCCTATTTTCCCAAGGCGTGCGGAAGATCTTACGGGAAATATTCCGGTCATTGACGAAACGGAACCGAAATTCCGCTTTGCCGTGAAAACCGCCATTACAAAACCGAAAGTATTTATTCCCACGATGCCGGGTACCAACTGCGAAGTGGACAGTGCGAGAGCCTTTGAACGGGCAGGCGCTGATACAGACATCTTCATCATGAGAAACAGAGATGCGGCGGAACTGAAAGAATCCGTGGAAGAAATGGCAAGACGTATTTCCAGATCACAGATCGTCATGTTTCCCGGCGGCTTTTCCGCGGGGGATGAACCGGATGGAAGCGGCAAGTTTATTGCGGCCGTATTCCGCAATGCAAAACTCATGGAGGCCATGGAAGAACTTCTCCATATAAGAGACGGATTAGTTCTCGGTATCTGCAATGGGTTCCAGGCTCTGATCAAACTGGGGCTTGTTCCGTACGGTGAATTTAAGCCGTTGGCAGAAGAGGCGCCGACGCTGACATTCAATACCATCGGACGCCATTTGTCCCATTATGTAACGACAAAAGTGGTTTCCACGAAATCTCCATGGCTGTCTTTATGCCGGCCGGGTGATCTGCACAGTATTCCCATAAGCCATGGGGAAGGCCGCTTCATTGCGTCTGATGAACAGATCAGAGCGCTTATTGCCAATGGACAGGTAGTGACACTTTATACAGACAGTGAAGGCCACCCGACTTATGACAGCCGGTACAACCTGAACGGGTCAAATTGGTCCGTTGAGGGCATTACCAGTCCTGACGGCAGAGTTCTGGGAAAGATGGGGCATACGGAAAGAAACGGCGCGAATATCGCGAAAAATATTTACGGCAATAAATTCCAGCCTTTGCTGGAAGCAGGCGTGAAATATTTTAAGGGATAGTTCTTACTTTTGATGAAAAGGGTCTCCTTCGGGAGGCTCTTTTTTGCAGGCGTGGACATTCGAGAAAAGAGAATGATAGAATTAAATCATATAATAAAGATGATATCGGAAAGGCGGGATAGGGATGTCGGATGAAGAAAAATGGGTAAAAGCATATGAAAAATTAAAGAAGGAAGGAATGCTGGCGCCTGCTGTCGATTATGAAGAGTTGTTTGCAAAAAGTGAGTTTCAGGGTAAGAAACTGTTTTTATTTTCCATGGGAACCGTAACTTTCCCTACAGGGAAGATCATTGTATGCGACCCTCTTGTGTATCTGGATAAAAACACTGTGCCGTACAGGGAGAAAGTTCCTGTCGGAACGTTCATGCTGGAAACACTGGCGGCAGAAATGGAAGAAGGAAATTTCCGCTACATTGCCACACGGATCCGTTTCGCTGAGGAAGAAGCGGCTTACTATGAATTGGCGCTGACCGGTACAGAAGATTTGTCTGATTGGAAAAATTTTGATTATATCGGATTCGCTGTCGATGCAGGGCTGGCGACTGTGGCAGATGTCAAAGTAAGGGACGCTTATTGCAAATTTGAAAGTGACTGGTATGAAAAGAATCCGGAAGGAAATATATATGATGATTTCTTTGCAGATATATTTGCAAAGAGCTATGAAGCAGCGCCCCGGTTCCAGAGAGAAGGGGGCGACTGGATCAATTTCACGATACCGGGGACTTCATACCGGCTTCCCATGATACAGAGCGGATTCGGAGACGGCTGCTATCCCGTGTACTTCGGTTACGACAGGGCGGGAAATCTCTGCCGGATGGTCATGGAGTATATCTGCTGTGAAGCGGAGGAGGAGTATACACCGGAAGAGGAGGCTTATTTTGATAAGAACCGGCCGTTTCTGGAACAGATTGCAGAATGGTATGTAGATGACGAACCGCAGAAAGTCATAAAGGCCATTACCTCTCTTCCCGAAGAAGAAAAGACAGATCTCCTGATGGGTGAGCTGGCCGTGGCTTATAATAATACGGAGCAGTATGAAAAGGCGCTGGAAATTCTGGAAGAACGCATGGATCGGAATAGGGAAAACTATGAATGGCATTACCGGCTCGGGTTTGCCCTGTATTACTGCGCGGAGCAGGAAGAGGATGTAGAAAAAGCGGAGAATTTAAGCCGGCGTGCGGAAAAAGAGTTCCGATGCGCCCTGGCATTGAAACCTTCCCCTGCATTCAAGGCGGAATGTAAAGAGTTTTTGGCATGGATAAAGGAAGATTTCTCCAGTTATGAGAAAGGGATCAAACCGGCTAAAAGGGAATAGTGTGATCAGGAGATTCTTTCGGGAATCTCTTTTTTACGGACGGCTCTCTGCGTGTAATTACAGAAAACATATTTTCAAGGAGAAAGATATGGGGTTGGAAGCAAAAGTATTTGAACGGAAAAGACCGGATTTCGAGAAACTGGCGGAGTTCGGTTTTCATAAGGACAAAGAAGGGTACCATTATTCCCAATTATTTATGGATGGAGATTTCAGGGCGGACATTTCTATCAGCCTTGAAGGGAACGTTTTCGGACGCGTTTTCGATACGGCGGCGGGAGAGGAGTATCTTCCCGTCCATGTGGCGTATCAGACGGGGGCCTTTGTGAATACGGTCAGGGCCCGTTATGTGGAAATATTGGAAACGATAGGCGCCGGATGTTTTACTGACAGACTTTTTCTTTTTGACCAGTCGGAGCGGATTGCGGAGATGATTAGGATGCGGTACGGCGACCGTCCGGATTTTCCGTGGAAAAAATATCCCGGATATGGCGTATTCAGAAATCATGAAAATAAAAAATGGTACGGAATCATTGTGGCAATTCCGAAAAATAAATTGGATGGTAGAAAAGACGGGGCGGTCATAGAAGTGATCAATGTGAAAATTCCGCCGGAAAAGGGAAAAAAGTTCTGCGGAACGGAAGGTATTTATCCCGCCTGGCATATGAATAAAAAGAGCTGGGTGAGTCTGATTCTGGATGATACACTGCCGGATGGTCAGATTATGGAATTTCTGTATGAAAGTTACCGATTGACGCAGAAAAAGAAGAGCGGGTCAAAACAGGACACCGCGCCCCATACATGGATCATACCTGCCAATCCGTATTACTATGACATCATTTCCGCATTCCGGAAGACGGATGTTGTGGAATGGAAGCAGGCAGGACATATCGAGAAGGGAGACACGGTGTACATGTATATGGCGGCGCCTTATTCTGCTATCCTGTACCGATGTGAAGCGGTGGAAGTCGATATTCCCTGCCGAAAAGAAGATAAGAAACGGGAACGGTACTGTATGCGTATCAGGCGGAATAAAACCTATGACCGGTCATTCTGTCCCCTTTCTGAGATGAGAAAGCGGGGCGTACCGGGTGTCAGAGGACTGCGCACAATAACGGCAGAGCTAAAAAGATATTTAGATGAAGCGAAATAAAAATTTCTAAATGATAATATATTTCAAGTATTGGAAACGCGATGAATACTGATTATTTTACTTGACAGACAGCAGGCTTGGTGATATTATTCTCAATAAGTGGGGGAGTAGCAAGCATCCTGTGCAGTAAGTCAACATGCTGACCTTATGGTCTGGCTCTACTTTAAAATGCGAGACTCACGTGTTTAGCAAAAGCTATGCGCGGGATCTCTGATTAGGAAATTTACCGGGCATAGCGTTCCGGTTTTTTATTTTCCGAAAGAGAGAAAATATGGACTTTGTATTTCTGCTGAGCAGCGTGCTCCTCGGTGCCGGTCTTGCGATGGATGCTTTTTCTGTTTCTCTGGCGAACGGTTTTCATGAACCGGGCATGGGATGGAAAAAAATCAGTTTTATGGCGGGCATTTTTGCATTTTTCCAGTGGCTTATGCCTATGGCGGGATGGATCTGTGTGCATATCATTGTGGAGGTATTCCAATTCTTTGCGTCCTATATCCCATGGATTGCCTGTTTTCTTCTTTGCTTTATCGGCGTAAGCATGGTGAAAGAAGGATTTTCCGGTGATGCGGGACATATCCGGGCCGGCGTGGGGGAAAAAGCGCTTTTGCTGCAAGGCGTCGCGACTTCCATCGATGCGCTTTCAGTAGGGTTTACCAATGAGCAAATGGACTTGGCGGCCGCATTTGTCTGTGCTCTCATTATTGCGGCAGTAACATTTGCGGTTTGTGTGGCCGGGGTAATGATCGGCAGGAAATTCGGAGTGAGGCTGGCGGATAAAGCTGCTGTCCTCGGCGGAATTATTCTCATCTCCATCGGATTGAAAATGGTGCTGCTGTAGCAGACCGAAAGAAATATTTTGTTATCGATGCAGCTTTGGGCGAAAGGCTTCAAGCTGTTTTTATTTTAGGGCAAATCTTGTTATAATGGGTGAAAACGTAAAGGGGGATTTTCGGATGGGGTATCGGCACAAAAAGGAAGGAGCGCTCTCTCTTCTGCCTTTTTTAATTTTTATCGTCATTTATCTCGGCGCGGGGATTTATTTTCAGATTCATGGCGTGGAAATGGCATTTTACCAATTTCCATCGGTGACAGCCATGTTTATTGCGGTTCTTTCCGCTTTCTTTATGGGAGATGAAACACTCCAGGTAAAATTCGGCATTTTCTCACGAGGCGCGGGCAACGAAAATGTCATGACCATGCTCATGATCTACATCCTTGCCGGTGCATTTTCCGCCGTGGCAGCCGCTATGGGCGGCCGTGACGCAACAGTAAATCTGGGGATCAGTTTTGTTCCTGCCCAATACCTGACGGCAGGCATTTTCATTATTTCTGCGTTTATGGGTACGGCCACGGGGACTTCTATGGGAACCATTGCGGCCATCGTGCCCATTGCAGCGGGAATTTCCGTGAAGAGCGGAATTTCTGAAGCGCTCATGGTGGCAGCCTGTGTGGGCGGCGCTATGTTCGGAGATAATTTATCCATGATTTCTGATACCACGATTGCAGCGACACGGACGCAGGGCTGTGAATTGAAAGATAAATTTAAAATGAACTTCAGAATTGCCCTTCCGGCGGCAGTTCTCACGATTTTTCTTCTCCTTGTTATTGGCCAGCCGTCAGCGGCAGCTGATTTGCAGGAGCTTGATTACAGCCTGCTTAAAGTATTTCCTTATATTGCCGTTCTTGGACTGGCGCTCCTTGGGGCAAATGTATTCCTCGTACTCACTGCAGGAATATTCCTTGCCGGATTTATCGGCATGGCATCGGCGGAGCTTACGGTTATTACTTTCGCACAGAATATCTGGAACGGCTTTATGGGGATGGGGGAAGCCTTTTTCCTTGCTCTTTTCTGCGGCGGTATTTCGGAAATGATCGCTTACTATGGCGGTATCGAATGGCTTATTTCCAAACTGCGCAAAATGATCAAAGGGAATAAATCCGCCCAGCTGGGCATCGCGGCGCTCGTGTCCCTAACGGACTGTGCCACAGCAAATAATACGGTGGCAATCATTATCAGCGGCGGTGTGGCAAAAGATATCAGCAATGAATATGGGATAGACTCCCGCAGAAGCGCGTCGCTTTTGGATATTTTTTCCTGTGTGTTTCAGGGAATTATTCCCTATGGTGCCCAGCTTCTGACCGCTTCCGCGCTGGCGTCGAAAAATGGTGCTGTGATAAATGCGATGGAAATCATTCCCCATATGTGGTATTGCTGGCTCCTGGCCATTTTCGGAATCCTTTCCATCTATATCCCTTACGCCGATGGCGGCTTGAAAAAAGAGCGTGCAAAAGAATAAATACGTTTGCCCCGGAAGATAACGGTGTGTAAACTGCGTGACGTGGAAGAGCAAGGGAAATCAATTTTACCTTTACCAAGCCGGTTCCTGGCGATTCGGTGGAGCCGCTTCGGCATCAAGGCGGTGCGGCGGGGATCAAAATTGAAGAGTAGATTCATTTTTCAGGTGAAAACGGTTGTCAGAGCACTGGCCGCCGTTTTTATATGGGATAGGTAAAAGAAGAAACAGAATGTAATAGTGAAGATATAATTTATACGAATGAGATGGAACATGCCGATTTTCTGATGCAGGCGGCAGACTGCATGGGAATAAATATATTTTATGCCTGATTATTTATTAAGTATTAACAATGAGGTGCTGTTGTGCTATTTTATATCTAAGAATCCTGTCAGCAGAAGTAAAGGGGGTAAAGATGATGAAAAGTAAAAAGTATGGAATTATGTTGGCTGTATTGGCAGCTGCGGGAGGTGTAAGCGCGAGTGCGGCGCCTGTGCCGGTGTATGAACTGAAAGGGCTCACCGTCACGGCGACCCGGCAGGCAGAAACGACAAAGGATGTTCCTGCGAATGTACAGATCGTGACAGAAAAGGAAATTAAGGCCCGCAATGTGCAGAATGCGGCACAGGCCGTCGCTTTGGCGACCGGTGTACAGGTGGATACTACGGTGGAAGGCAGCGTGAACCTCCGCGGGTATAATTCCAAGAATATCCTTGTTCTCGTCGACGGACAGCAGATGAATACCGCCTGGAACAGCACAGTGGACTGGAATATGATTCCTGTGGAAAATATCCGCAAAGTGGAAGTGGTCAGCGGCGGGCAGTCGGCGCTCTATGGCGGTCGTGCGGTTGGCGGCGTCATCAATATTATGACAAAGTCGGCGAAAGAAAATGGCGTCCACGGTGCTGTAAACTTGGGCTACGGCAGCCACAACACGGTGAAGCAGAGTTACATGGCAAGCGGACGGAAGGATCGATTGAACTGGGGTGTCTTCTATGAAAATAAAATGACCGATGGCTGGCGTTCGTACCTCTCCTCTTATGCCATAAAGAATAGCAAAGGAAAAAATAATTTTACCGGCGTGGATACTTCCTCTCTGGACACGACTGCTGACGGGAAAGAATACATCATCGGCGACCGGGGGAAGAAGGAAGTCATGTCCGAAAGCTATGGCTTCAATCTGGGCTATGATTTCACGGAAGACAGAAAGCTCACTTATAAATTCACCCATTCCAACTATACATGGAAATATACGGATCCCCGTTCGTACCTGTCTGCGGGTTTCAGCAAACCGTCAGGCGTACCGGCGTCCACGTTTTTCGGCAACAGGGGCTGGCGCGTCTATGACATGCACAGTCTTACCTACAATGATCAGAAGGATAAAATCCATGCCCATTTCGGCATGACCGACTACACAAAAAGCGGATATATCACGCCTGATAAGACGGTCAAGGCAAGCCGCACTTTTGACGGTGCCGGCAGCAAGACATCCTATCCTTCAAAATCGTGGGATTTTGATTTGAATAAACGCTGGACCGCAGGCAGCCATACCATCCTTTTTGGCGGTTCTTACGGGAAGGACCGGTTTGATGAAACCATTTGGAAGACTGTTTCCGACTGGAAATCATGGGACAGTGCCGTGAAAGGAAATAAAGATGATCAGTGGCTCGGCGGCAAGGCGAAGTCATGGGCCTTATATATTCAGGACAAATGGAAACTCAGCAGCCGCTGGGCAGCGTACATCGGCGGACGGTACGACTATTATGAAAAATATGGCGGTTATAATTATTACAGAGGAAAGGCGCCGACAAGACTGGAATCTGATTCCTACCACCAGTTCTCGCCCAAGTTGTCTGCCAGTTATGCGTTGGATAATCATACCAATCTGTACCTGTCTTTTGGGAAATCGTTTGCGCCGCCCCTTCTCTACCAGCTCTATCGGTATGCGGAACCATCCTATGGCGGTCGCTATGAGCCGAATCCATCTTTGAAACCTGAAACTACGACAAATTGGGAGCTGGGAATTAAAAAAGATTTGGGGAAAACAAAAATTTCCGCAGACGTATTTTATGCGAGGACAAAGGACTACATTGACCTTGTCACTATCGGAAAAACTGCTAAAGGTGCTGCTATAAAGACATATAAAAATGTAGGAGAGGCCAGAACCCATGGAGCGGAACTTTCTGTCACCCATAAGTTCAGCGATTTGTGGTCGGTTTATGCCAACTATACTTGGCAGCTTGGCAAAGTGGCTGATGCGGATAATGGTTATGCCATGGGCAGAGATTATGAAATTCCCCGCCACCTTTTCCATTCCGGTGTGACGTACACAAATCATCCATGGACCGTGAATGTGGACAGTATGTTCGTTTCCGCAAGGAATGAGCCGGGCTGGAAAAGCGGCAAATTCAAATCCCGTGATGCCTACTTCCTTTTGAACATGGATACCGCTTATGCGGTGAACAAAAATCTTTCTGTCCAGTTCAGCATTTACAACATCCTTGACAGGGAATACTATGATCAGGAATCCGCCTCTGATAAGTATTATGCAGGTGACGGAAGGACATTTACCCTTTCCGCGCGATATTCTTTCTAAAAATAAATTTTGGCTTATAAGACCGTTTGTTCTTTGAAACAGGCGGTTTTATTTTGTTTTTGTTTTATTTATAATGAAGAAATAGAAATGCAGCAGCGTAAGGAGATCTCATGAAAAAGAAAATAGCCCTTATACAAATGCAGGCGGTTCTTGCCGATGTGGAAACGAATTACCGCCATGCGGAAGAATTGATGGAACAGGCGATGGAGGGAAATCCGGATATTCTTGTCCTTCCTGAAACGTGGAACACGGGGTTTTATATTTCCCGCAAACTAAAATCAATTGCTGATGAAGATGGAAAGCGGACGGAAGCTTTCTTGTCTTCTTTCGCAAAAAAACACCATGTGAATGTCGTAGGCGGTTCGGCAGCTGTTCTTTGTGGGGACGATGTATATAACCGTTCTTTCGTTTTTGACAGGGAAGGACGGAAAATTGCTGAATACGATAAAGTTCACGGGTTTTCCTATGCCCATGAACCGATGTATTTCAAAGGCGGAGACCATGCGGTTTCCTTTACATTGGATGATATTCCCTGCTCCATGGTCATTTGTTATGATATCCGTTTTCCCGAGCTTGTGCGCCGTTCTGTCCTGGAAGGGAAAACGGATTTATTTTTTGTCCCTGCCGCCTGGCCGAAGGCGCGTCTTTTCCATTGGACGCTTTTGGGACAGGCAAGAGCGGTGGAAAACCAGGTTTACCTGTGTGCCGTCAACCAGGGCGGAATTTCAGGGAGAACGGAGTACGCGGGAAACTCGGTGCTTCTCGATCCCTGGGGGAATGACGTCTGCCGTCTGGGAACGGAAGAAGGGATTGCTTTCGGGGAAATAGATACGGATATACTTCAACAAATCAGGGATACCATCCATGTATTCAGGGACCGCCGTCCGGAAATTGATGTGGTGCGGTGATTGCAAAAAGCATATGAGAGTATAAGCAGATGGATAAATTTGCATAAAGGGAAAGATGTTTCCTGCCGGATAGAAATGAAGGAGGGATGATATGGCATCGAGTAAAGAATATTTAAATTTTATTTTGGCACAGTTGTCTGATTTGGAGGATGTAAGCTGCAGGGCCATGATGGGAGAATATATTCTGTACTACAAGGGCAAAATTGTTGGAGGGATATATGATGACAGGCTGCTTGTAAAATCTGTAAAATCAGCAGTACGGTATATGCCGGATGCGGAGTATGCGCTGCCTTATGAAGGCGCGGGGAAAATGTTACTGGTGGATCATGCAGATGATCAGAAGTATTTAACGGGATTATTCAAGGCGATGTTTGATGAACTCCCTGCGCCTAAAAGCAAAAAGAAAATATAATAGGAATGAAACTGCCTCTATAAGCCGAATTTTCCGGATCTGACTTATAGGGGCAGTTTCGTTATTTGGAAATATTCTTTTTTGAAGCGTCATTTGATGGCAATCATCTGTCCCCAGTGGAAAGACCACAGGTATGCGCCGATAACCGGCTTGCCGAGAAGCTGCTCTGCTGCGTCTTTATAGACGAGAAGCTGGGTTCTGTAATGGCTTTGCAGTTCTTCAACGGAGTCGGTACGATCCGTTTTATAGTCAATGATGACGATATGGCCGTCACGCTCAATGAGGCAGTCCATGATGCCCTGCATGAAAACTTTTTCTCCTTCTTCGCAGCCTGGGTAGAAACGTTTCGCCGGAAGAAGAAGGGAGAAGGGCATTTCTTTCCGGATTACCGCGGCTTTTTTCATAGCGCGGCCTAAGGCGCTTTCCGTGAACTGCTGGATATCACGGAGCGGCGCGCGGTATTTTGAATCCTGGAGCAGGGCGTTCTTTTCTTCTTCCGTAAAACCTTTTTCTTCATAAATGCGTTCCACTTCTTTCCTAAGATCTGGAATGCCGTCATACGGTTTGGTGAGATCTATGAGTTCCATGGCTTTATGCATGAGGGTGCCGTAAGATGTACCCGTGAAGGCAGGAGTTTCTGCAAGGAATGCGGGCGGGTCTTCATAGCCCGGCAAAAGGGAGGACTCTTCGCCGGAAGGAATGCTTTCCATGGCAGGAGCCAGCGTTTCCGATGAAAAGGGTTCTATGCCTTCAGCGCCGGATTCCTGCTGCTCTTTCAGGGCAACCGCGGCGGTAGCGGTGAGCTTGGCAGGCGTTTGAACGGCTCCATTGAAACTGTACTGCCAGCGCAGCTGCTTTTCCATCCAGTCCGGCACGTCTGAAGCGGGAGCCGTAAGAAAAGCTTTTATGTTGTCAATATCTTTTGCTTCTTTTTGTTTCTTTTTCTCTTCCCATTCTTCGAAGTTCATTTCTCCGTTCATTTCTTCTGTCCGCAGCTCTTCCACGGTGAGCAGTTCCTGCCACGGTGTGATGGTGAAATGAAACGCAGATGGGCTGTCGTTTATGTCAGGTGCGAGATAAGAGGGGATCTTTCCCGTCATGTCCCACAGACAGGCAGCGCTTCTGTGGCGGGCGGCAGCCGGAAGAATCCAGGAAAGGTAAGATTTCCCGCCGGCCGTTATGTGGGCTGGCAGGCGGCTTTCCGCTTCCGTCAGGGAGGAAAGCGGGGTCAGACAGGAAGAAATATAAGGAATGAAGTTTTTTCTGAAAGCGGTGATACAGAGCAAATCCCGCGCTCGTGTCATGGCGACATAGAGAAGGCGCGCTTCTTCCGCCTGGGCTTCACGGCCGGCGGCGGTACGGATCGCCATCCAGTAAAGAGACGGCCAGTGTGCCATATGTTCTTTATCAAAGTAATGGATACCGAGTCCCATTTCCCGATGAAAGATAACGGTCCGATCCAGATCTTTCACATTGAAAGACTTTGCCGCGTCCGCCAGAAAAACAACGGGGAATTCAAGCCCCTTGCTTTTGTGGATGGACATGATCTGTACGGCATTCCCTTTGGCAGACGTGGAAATTGTCTTAAAATCTTTCTGCGCCCGCCGTAAATATTCCAGGAAGGAAAAGAGGCCGTTTACCGTAGCGGAGTCTCTTGTCTTTGCCAGTTCATAGAAGGAAAGGACATGGGATTTGCCGGCGGTTCCGTTAGGCAGTCCCGCCACCCATGACAGATAGTCCGTATCCTCAATGATTCTGCGGAGAAGGGGGGCGACGCCGTCTTTTCGTGCCTCTTTCCTCCACGTTTCATAAAGTGAAAGGAAACGGGAAAGACGGAGGGCTTTTTCTTCGGGGATAATTCCTTTGGCCCGCGGGAGAATATCCCAGAGAGAATCTTCCTCCGGCGCGAGGGCAAGGCGGAGACGGGCGAAATCTTCTTCGTCAAGTCCCGCAAGAAAAGAGCGGAGCACCGCAAGAAGAGGCAAGTCCTGCCGCGGGTTGTCTAAAATTTTCAGGAGCGACCAAAGGATCTGCACTTCCATGGAGCGGATAAAATCATCATCTTTATCAGCGGTGGCAGGAATATGTTCCTCGTTCAATACTTTGAGGAGCGCAGGCGCTTTTTTATCGATACTGCGGAGGAGGATGACGATATCGCTGTAATCTATGGAACGGAAGGTGCCGTCTTTGTTCATGACCTGCCGCTTTTCTTCCATAAGGGCGCGGATCTTTTTGGCAATGAGCCGGCCTTCAAAGGTGATGCTCGTGATATCATTGACGGACTCATCCATGGGAACAGTATTTTCATCGGTTACTTTATCAATAAGTTCCACTTCGACTGCACCGCCTGCGTAGGCAGCGGGACGGGGGTCTTCATGGCGCCCCGGATAAAGCGCTTCTCGATCGCCGTAATCGAGCTCCAGCAGCTTTTCACTCATAAGCTGGCGGAAAATATAATTGATTGACGCGAGAATCGCGGCGTCACTGCGGAAGTTCCGGTTGAGATCAATGCGCCTGTCTTCTGCATTTTCATCAGAGGAAAAACTTCTGTATTTCTTTTGGAAAATGGTGGGGTCAGCCTGGCGGAAACGATAGATGGACTGCTTGACATCGCCTACCATGAAACGGTTCCTGCCATTGGAGAGAAGCGTGGCGATCAGTTCCTGCACATCATTGGTGTCCTGGTATTCATCAATCATGATCTCTTTATATTTTTTTTGCAGCTCCCGTGCCGCCGATGACGGGAATTCTCCTGCCCGCTCCGGTGTGAATCCTTCCGCAGTTTTGTCTACAAGGATGTCCAAGACATAATGTTCCATGTCGGTGAATTCCATAAGGCCTTCCTGCTTTTTGCGGTCGGCGTAAGCACGGGAAAAAGCAATGGTTACATCCGACAGGGCACGGACGATGGGATACATCCGGATCACGTCATGGAGCCATTGCTCCTCCGGGATTGCAAAGAAAGGGATGAGCTTTTCGGAAACTTCTTTTTTCACACTGTTTCGAATTGCCTGGACATTGTTTTTTATTTCTTCAAAGCGGATAGGATCTTCAGAAGAGGATTTCTTCACCGCCTTCAGTTTGGCAAAAGAAATATTCGGCGCGTCTTGGTACCATTCATCCCATGTTTCTGCTTTTGAGAGGATGGTGAAGGCGTCAAATTCATCAGACAGCGTTTCCGCATACGGCGCGAGGGCCGGTTCGTTTTCCAGAAAAGTGAAAATCTGGCGGTAGGAATCAGCCCAGCTCTGGGAACGGCGCCGGAAATCTTCAAGAATGTCTTTTGTCCATGGAAGATCGCTTAAGGCAGCTGCGCCGTTTTCGCCGTAAGGACGGGAAAGGCTGCCGAGCCAGTCTTCCGGGAAGGGCATGGAACAGGAAAAGTGATAGAGGGAAAGAATGGTATCTTTAAAACCGCTGTCCTCAAACCCGCCGGAAAGCAGATCCGCACAGTCAAGGAAGGCGGGTTCCCCCTTTTCATAGTACGTTTCAAGGACTTCTGAAAGCACGTCCTGCTCCAGGGCGTATATTTCATTGCTGTCTGTCAGCATTTTCGTGTTCGGATCGAGGTCGATCAGGTAAAAATACCGGCGGATTAGGGTCTGGAAAAATGAATCAAGTGTGGAAATCTGTGCGCTTGACATCAGCGCGAGCTGGCGGGACAAATGACGGGCGAGAGGCGTATTTCGCTCCTGCTCCGCTTCCGAAAGGGCCTTTGCAATGCCTGAAGAAATGCGGGTTTTCATTTCCCCTGCCGACGCGCGGGTGAATGTAAGAACCAGAAGTTCCGTAATGTCGGCAGGATCATCCATATCGGTAATCAGTTTTTTGATACGCTCCGTGAGTACCGCCGTCTTACCGCTTCCGGCGGCGGCGGAAAGGAGAAGGTTCTGTCTGCGGGCGTCAATAGCTGCCTGCTGCGCGGTTGTCCATGTCATTTGACTCATAGGTTCTCCTTTCCGTTCCTTTTCATTTCCTCGTCCAGTTTTTCCCGGATCGTTTTGTCAGAAACTTTGGAAATGTAATCAAAACTGTTTTCGGGCAGTGCAGGATCAAAGCGGCAGATACTCCGATAGGGACAGTATGAGCAGGGCGACAGCGTTCCGTTCTTGACGGGATGGATGGCAATTTCCCCGCTTTCAAGGCGGTTGTACAGCCTGATCAGTATTTTTTCCGTCAGTGCTTTCAGTGCTTCAAACTCCTCTGCCGTAAGGACGGGAGAGGTTTTCTTTACACTGCCGTCTTTTACATAAGAAACACCGATAAATCCGTCATCTGTGCCTGATTGGGAGTCAAGCGTGCGGAGCACATCCGGGTCATTTAAGAAAATACCGTTGGTGTTTTCCTTTTCTTTGGCGTGGGGAATTCCGTTGGGCGGTACGCTTATGGATTTCGGCCGCCCGTGGAGATAGATATACATCATGGCGGCAGGAAGCAGATCTTTCGTGTCCTTTGTTTTTGAAAGCGCCAGCAGGTAGGTAATAAGCTGGAGAGAGAGACCTTCCATGATTTCATTCAGGGAGAGCTTCGGCGAGCCTGTCTTGTAGTCGCAGACTGCGGCGTACCTGCCGTCTGTATCTACACGGTCTATCTTCCCTGTAAGGGTAAAGCTGTCAGTGGGACTTGCAGAAATACGGAGATAGAATTCTTTTTCCATATCCACCGTGTCGAAACCGCTCTGCCGGCTCCATTGACGGAATTTTTGAAGTGCCCGCCGGAAGGTCTGATCCAGAACGCGGCGGGTATACTTTGCCGACTGATCCGAGGAAAGGGCATCCGCCTTGATACGCGGCGTGATTTTTTCCGTGATGTCTTCGGAAATCTTTTCAATTTCTTCATCCGTCGTCTGCCGCCACTGGCGGTTCTGCGATTTCAGGACTTCGCCGAATTGGTGGAGCCCCGCGTGGAGATAATTGCCATAGTCCAAATAATCCGCTTCGCCTGTATTCCGCTCTTCTACGCCAATTCCGTAGCGGAGGAAGTACTGGTAGGGACAGCTTCTGTAATTTTGCAGTTTTGTGACGGAACCGTAAAAGCGTCCTCCTTTCATGAAAAGTTTGCGCGCAAGCATTTTTGGCAGACGGGCGGCGGTATTTTGATACCGGAGCCCTGCCAGTTTACTTTCCATGAGCTCTCTGTATTCATTTCCTTCTGCCCAGTCTTTAAGCGCTGCCCAGTTGCTCACCGGTGAGGGACGGCCTTCACGGAGTATTTCGGGAAGGAGGGACAGGGCCTGGTTGGGGTTGGCAAAAAACGAGGGGTCGTCATGATGGGGAGAGGGCGGGAGTATTTCCATGTTTTCCGTATAATAGCCGAGGGCTTTCAACCGCTCCAGCAGGAAGGACGGTTCTGCGGCGCTTCCGTCGGCAGCAGCGGCGGGGTACGACAGATAGAGTGTGTCCGATGCCCGTGTCAGGGCGAGATACGTATAAAATTGTTCTTCCTGTACCAGCTCCATCAGGTTGTTTCCAAGATTGATGCGGGCGGATTTCAGAAGGACCTGTTTTTCCGTTTCCGTGAAAAATCCTGAGTCATCAATTTTTTTAGGGAAAGAGCCTTCTAATGCGCCGGGGATGAAGACCACTTTCGCTTCTGCCGCGTATCCTCTGTCCATGGAGGTGACCGTCACATGGTCAAGAGTGGGAGGAATCATGGAGAAGGTAAGGGCGGAAAGACCATCAGCAAGAATACCGCAAAGTTCCTCTTCGGGGAGGATGTCTTTTCCTGTGACATGGACGATTTCGTCAAGAAGAGAAAGCACTTTTTTCCAAACCTGGAGATGGGGACGCTTTTTTGTTTTTTCAAATTCCAGTTCATCCCAGACGGAAAGCGTTTCAGGGATTTGCTGCTCTGTTAACCACCGATAAAGAAAGGCGCATTTATCTTCTGCGGAGAGAGCTCCCTTCCAGCCTGCGAGAAAAGGATTCAAAAGGGAAAGGACCTTTTCTCTCCATGTGTTGGCGGTATTCTGCTTTGTAATTTCTTTATCCGAAAGAGGGGCCGGTTCCTGATCAATGCTCCGGTAATCGCGGAAGGCCCAGGGCTTTTGCCACGTGGAAAAACGGATATGGTATTTCAAAACGTAATTTTCCAGCTTATCTATCATATCCGTAGGGAAAGAAGGAAATATTTCCGTTTTTAAGATGCGGAAAATATGCTCTCTTGTAAATCCCCTGTTCTTGCCCCGGCTTTCCGCTTTTATGAAATGGAGAAGCCCGTCAAGGAGCATGACAAGGGGGTGGTTATTCATGGGCTGTTTTTCGTCTGTAAAGACCGGAATCCCGTAGCGTGAAAAGCTTCTTTCCAGCGGGTCCGTATAAGTGTCGGCGGAACGAAGAAGGACGAGAATATCCCGCCAGCGGAGATTTTTATCGCGGACAAGTGACAGAATCCGGCGGGAAATGAAGTCCGCCTCCGCATGGCTGTCCGGTGCGGAAACGATATGGATGCCCTTTTCAGGAACCGGGGAAGTCTCTTTCGGAAGCGGACAGGGAGAAGGAACATTTTGGAAATAGTCTGCTGCGAGACAACGGAGACGGGGACAGCGGAACCGTTTCATTTCGGGGAGTGTGACGGAATCAAAGTGAGGCTCTTTTTCCGAAAGGAGAGCATATAAATTGGCAGGGCGGGCGAATATTTCATTGGACAATCCTTCTTTTGCGTCCGGGAGGGGAAGTGTGAATGTCACTTCTTCCGCCGTGTGGATAAGGGCGGATACGATGCGTATCTTTTGGGGTGTCATACCGTTGAAGCCGTCAATCCATATACGGGATCGGCGGAGTATTTCCGATTTCGGTATTTCCCCGGCAAGCAGGTCAAAAAGACTGCCTTCATAAGAAAAGCGGGTATGGAGGTAGTCATGGTAATTTTTATATAAGAGGGAAAGATCCGCCAGTTTGCGTCCCAGTGGTGTCCCTTCTTCGGCAAGAGAGGCATCATGGAGCGCCGTTTCAGAAATGCAGAACATATCAAGCTGATGGAAAAGGTTCATGAGATTTTCCGCAAAATGAGGCTGAGTGGAAATTTTCATGAGCATTTGCAGCTCGTTCCTGTGTTCCGCAAGGATGCGGCTGATGATAATCTGCTGGCCCAACGGAGAAAGAGCATCTTGCACAGGGGAGCGGAGCTCATTAAAAACGCGGTAGGCAAGACGCGAAAAACCGCAGACCGTGGCATCGATAAAACCGTGGCCCGGGAAAATATCCGCCAGCATACGTTCTGCGGTATATGTCTCCTGATCGGGCACAAGGAGAAAAGCAGAGCGCCCTTTTTCACCGGTGACATAATCGCGTATTTCTTCGCAGCAGCGCCGCGTTTTTCCTGTACCTGCGGCGCCGAAGATAAAATGGAGTCCCATGAGTATCCTTCCTGTCATTTAAGCAATATATTCTTTTTTCTATTATAAAGGGAAAGGATAAAAAGGGAAAATATTTCACAAAAACAAAGGAGAAATATTATTTTCGTAAGATATCGACACGAAAGAGACAATTTGAATATTGACATATTTAGATATGGTTGATACAATGAGTACATAAGCAAGTTAAAACTGTTTTAATATTTGAAGGAGGAATTTTAAATGTCTTTAAACGGTAAAAAAGTAAGCGAATTTACAGCAGATGCATATCTTAACGGAGAATTTGTCAAGGTATCCGATAAGGATCTGCAGGGGAAATGGAGTGTTCTCTTCTTTTATCCGGCGGATTTCACTTTTGTCTGCCCGACTGAGCTGGAAGATCTCCAGAGACTTTATGACGATTTCAAAAAAGAAGGGTGCGAGATTTATTCCGTGTCCTGCGATACCCACTTTGTGCACAAAGCCTGGCATGACTCTTCGGAAAAAATCGGCAAGGTTACCTATCCGATGATTGGCGATCCGACGGCACAGCTTGCAAAAGATCTGGATGTATATATTGAAGCTGACGGCATGACCGAGCGCGGCACTTTCGTTATCAATCCTGACGGAGAAGTTGTTCTTTATGAAATAAGCGCCGGCAATATAGGCCGTAATGCTGATGAACTGCTCCGCAAGGTAAGGGCTGCCAAGTTTGTTTATGAACATGGCGATGAAGTCTGCCCGGCCAAGTGGGAACCGGGGGCGGCGACATTGAAACCGTCCTTCGATCTTGTCGGTAAACTTTAATAAGAGAGGGCATCATGGAAAAAATGTATGATGCCATAGTGGTCGGCGGAGGTCCTGCAGGGCTTTCCGCCGCTATTTATATGGCAAGAGCGCGTTTCCGCGTATTGGTTATTGAAAAAGAAAAAGTCGGCGGCCAGATCACTATCACATCTGAAGTGGTGAACTATCCCGGCATTATTATGACAGACGGGGAACAGCTGACCGGTAAGATGCGTCAGCAGGCGGAAAATTTCGGAGCCGAGTTTTTATCGGCGGAAGTAACCGGCCTTGATTTGGACGGCGACTATAAAACAGTTCATACCGATCGGGGAGATTTCAAGGCGCCCGGCATCATTTATGCGGCAGGCGCTCATCCCCGGCTGGCCGGATTTGAGGGGGAAAGTGAATTCCGAGGACACGGTGTGGCATACTGCGCGACCTGCGACGGCGAATTTTTCTCCGGCAAGGATATTTTTGTCATCGGTGGGGGATATGCAGCGGTGGAAGAGGGACTCTTCCTCACCCGGTATGGAAAGAAGATCATGATGGTCGTCAGACGCGACCGCTGCTCCATTGAAAATGCGGAAGTCGATGAATTGAAAGAACATCCGAATGTAGAAATGATGTTCAACACTGAAGTGGTAAGAGTGGAAGGCGATTCCGCCATCCGTAAAGTTGTTTTGAGAAACCGGGTGACCGGGAAAGAAACAATCTATACTGCCCCAGAAAATGATTTTTGCGGCGTATTTGTCTTTGTCGGCTATGCGCCGGAAAACGAACTGGTTAAGGGAAAAGTGGAACTGGATCCCCAGGGGTATATCATCACTGACCGTGATCAGAAAACGAATATTGATGGCGTTTATGCGGCAGGCGACATCTGCGTGAAAAATCTCCGCCAGGTGGTTACCGCTGTTTCGGATGGAGCCGTGGCGGCCACATCTATGGAAAAATACCTTGGGCAGCTCTACAGAAAGTTAGGCATCAAGAGAACTTATGTAAAAAGGGAAATGAAGGAAGCTGCCAAAGCGGAAAATGCCCCGAAAGCGGAGGCGGGTGCTTTTCTTGATGATGCGACCCGTCAGGCGCTGGCTCCCGTACTTGCCCGCTTTACCCGTCCGATCCGTCTCCGTCTGTATACGGATGACAGCCAAATGACGGAAGAAAACCGCCGCATGGTGATGGAGCTTGCATCTCTTTCTGATAAGGTGGAAGCGGAATTTGTCCCGTCCGCGAGAGAAGAAGACAACCATACCATTTCTATCTGTGACGCGGAAGGAAATGAAAAAGGACTTCGTTTCCACGGCGTACCCGGCGGACATGAATTTAATTCTTTTATTCTTGCCATGTACAATGCGGCAGGTCCGGGGCAGGACGTGGGTGAAGCACTGCAGAAACGCATCAAAGGCATCAGCAAGCCTCTCTATGTGAAGATTGCCGTATCTCTTTCCTGCACAATGTGCCCCGACCTTGTAGCGGCGGCGCAGCGTATTGCCGCGGATAATGAAAATGTAACGGCCGACGTCTATGATCTCCAGTACTATCCAAGCCTTAAAGAGAAATATAATATCATGAGCGTTCCCTGTCTCATCATCAATGATGACGAAGTGCATTTCGGAAAGAAAAGCGTGTCCGACCTGCTTGATATTTTTCAGGCATAAGGACCGGGAAAGATTTCTGTTATAAAAATATAAAGCCCCATACGTTAGACCTGAAATCTGACTTATGAGGGTTTTATTTTGTTTGAAAATGTCAGGATCAAGTAAGCTCATTGGTTAAAAGATCCGTGTGCCGTATGACCTTTGCGGCGAGCAGCAGTCCCGCCAAACTGAAAAGCAGGACATACATGACGGAAACTTCACTCACCGTCCCGAACGCGGCCGCCCGCATAGCATTTAACTGATAAGTCAGCGGATTTATCAGGGCGAGTATCTGTATAAAAGAAGGGGCATCGTGCAATACATAAAAAGAAGGGGTGCTGAAAGAAAGGGGCATGATTAGAAAGGTCAGAACCATATCACGCATTTGATATGTTTTTATGAACATTGTGATGACGGTACCCAAACTGATCCAGAAAAACAAACTGATCAGTCCGATTCCCCACATACATATAAAGGGAAATAAAGTAAAATGCAGGTGAAAAGCCAGGATAATGAGGTAGAAGACAACGGCTTGCGTGGCATATCCTAAAACAGCGCCGGTACTCATCGAAAGAATATAGAAGAACGGTTTTATGCCCGCCTGCATCTTCAAGGCGAAAAAGCCGTATCTTCGGTCGACAGTCATGCGGTAAATGACTCGTGACATCTGTCCCATCATGCTCATGGTCAGGATACCGACAAGGGCGTATTCATTGTAAGGGATTAGGACACCGTTCACCGATATATTTCCGATCGTTTCGGACAACGCGGTCACGATGAAAATGAAATAGAGTAAAGGAGTCAATAATTGGGAGATTAACATGGGACGCGTCTGGAAGAAAATTTTTGCTTCCATGTACATTATGGAGAGAACGGCAGGTATGTTTAATGCCGCGTAGTGCCTGAATAATAAAGGATTCATGGTTATTCCTCCGTGCCGGATGTAAAGAAACTTCGCAGTCCGTTTTCTGCCAGGTTCTTTATGTTCTGGATATCATTTTTTTGTGCGATTTCCGCAAGCGCTGCCGACAGTGAGCAGCCTTTTTTCAATTCAATTTCTATGCAGTTGAGATCCTTACCCGCTGCGGGGGTTCTTATGAAATAGGAAGCCGATATGTCGTCATTCGGCCGGTACTTTTCTTTTAGATGGATGTGGTACCTCAGGACAGGCGTATTTTTATCCAAAAAATTATTCAAGTCTCCAAAGTAGTTCAGCTTTCCATTTTCCAGATAAATCAGTTTGGTGCAGTATTTTTCCAACAGATACAAATCATGAGAAGATACAATGATGGTTTTTCCCCGGCGCCGTTCCGTTTCAAGAAAGGAAAAGAGATTTTCCGCATATTGCGCGTCAAGTCCGGTGGTCGGCTCGTCTAAGATGTAAAGCTGCGGTCCGTGTACGATAGAACGCGCGATTTGGATACGCTGCTGCTGGCCTCCGGACAGGGTATCCAGCTGGCAGTCCGCTTTATCGATAAGACCGACTCGGTTTAATGCGGATTCAGTCATTATTTTGGCTTCCCTGTGTGAGATGCCAGCCAATATGCACCCCATAAATACATTATCCCAGGCGGTTAAAAACCAATCTGCAACAAGACGCTGCGCACTGAATCCGATGGAGGCATACGGATTTTTCCGGCTGATATATTTATCGTTAAAATATACTTCCCCTTGACAGGGGGAAAGCGTGCCGTGGAGGATATTCAGCAGCGTGGATTTTCCCGCGCCGTTTACGCCCATGAGCGCGATAAAATCGCCGGGATTCACCAAAAATGAAATATCTTTCAGCGCCTGCATGTTTTTATAGAAAAAACTTATATTGTTTACGGTGATGATGGAATCCATAGGCGACCTTTCTTAAATGAATACTATTTAAATATTAAATATATTTCAATTATATATTAGATTTAATACAATTTCTATAGATAAAGCTGGTTCGGTTTTAACCGAAAGAAAGTGTGACTTTATACCATTGGTATAATTGTGTCTTGCAAATGTCCTGAAGAAAATCACAGGTGCATTTATAAAATGTAGAGGCGGTTTAATACTGCAATTTAGAGAAATGTAAAGTTCAGGAGTAAAGTGTCAGTGAAAGGAAGTGGGAAGATAAAGATTTCTGCCTGTTTTTGCAAGCTGTAGGATAATTTTCAGTGCAATATAGTGCAATATATGGTATCAAAAATAGTAAAAATGTTTATTCGGCAGGACAAGCTGAAAAAAATATCCTGCTTTATCAAAGATTGGAAATAAAATTAGAATCAAAAAATTATATGAATATTTGTCTGT
>ERZ772956.413-NODE-413-length-32964-cov-12.334620_pt1 | contig 32964 bp, 30 predicted proteins | sample MGYA00580683_ERZ772956 | MGnify/ENA primary metagenome ERZ772956 (study PRJEB29015, sample SAMEA2738077) | human oral metagenome | biome: human oral; feature: human-associated habitat; material: saliva | place: China | collected 2212 ... | reverse complement strand
TACCTTTGTTACATGTGTTGTGAATTACGGAGTAGAGTAAGCGTATAGTATCAGTGTATCTGGTTCGTGCTGACCACTAGTAGCCCAAAGAGGGTTGTTTCCCGACAATGAAACTTATATTATATAATGAGACTGTTGCACGTCTAATCGGACCAAACTGTTGCATATCTCGCTGATTATTAGTGTCTTTGCATTGTATTAGTTAGCTGTATGAGCAAGATTAAACAAACCAAAGCCCCCTCCTTTGCAGACATTGCTGTTATTGATAGACGCAACAAGATGAGAAATCCCTTTTTGAGTCAAATCAATCAGCTGATTGACTGGCGTCTCATCTCCAACTTGCTCAACAAACAGTGCCTCAAGCAGGCGACCACACCGATGGGTTCTCCCAGTTATCCACCTCTCTTACTCTTCAAAATTCTACTTCTAGAGACATGGTATGGGCTTTCCGACAGAGAGGTCGAAGAGCGCATCAACGACTCCATCTCGTGGAGTGACTTTCTAGAGTCAGACCTCACAAAAGCTTCTCCAGACCATAGTACGATATGTCGTTTTCGTCAAGAGCTTGTTGACAAAGGGCTTATGGAGAAGCTCTTTAAGCTTTTCAACAAGCAACTTCAGAAACACGGAATTATGACAATCAAAGAGGGTACTATAGTGGATGCCAGCATCGTTGACAGTCCGAATAAACCCACAGGAGGGCGTCAAATAGTCATCGCCGACGACCGAGAGGATAATCGTACCGATGCGGAGAATGAAGCTGAGGAGGTATATCAACAAACGGTCGTCTCAACCAAACGAGGCGTAGACGAAGAAGCCCGTTGGGTCAAGAAGGGCAAAGAGTATCGCTATGGTTACAAGAAGCACACCTTGACAGATTCTCAAGGACTAGTACTTGAGGTCATCACCACTGCGGCAAACACGTCTGACACGACTCAAATCATTCCACTAGTTGAAAAGGCTGGACTTCCTGAAGAAACGATGATATTAGCCGACAAGGGCTACACCTCCCAAAAGAATCGTGCAGCTTTGAAGGAACTCAAACTGGAAGACGGTATCATGCACAAGGCTACACGATGTAAGCCCCTTACAGAGAGTCAAAAGTCCTTGAACAGCTTAATCAGTGGCACTAGATGGGTTATTGAGCGAACTTTTGGCAGTATCATTCGCTGGTTTCATGGCGGACGATGTCGTTACCGAGGTCTTCGCAAGACCCATTATCAAAATCTTATCGAATCGTTGGCGTACAATCTCAAACGTGCGCCCCAGTTGATTATGCAACAAAGCTAAAAAAGCCCCTCTAGGAGGTCAAGTGACCTCCTAGAGGGGATGAAATAAAGCTTAAGGGCGGTCTGACTACACCAGCAAGGAGTCCATCTTACGCTTAAAAACTCAATCTGATCGCTCTAGGCCAGCTCAAGGACTTTTTCAACAGCCTCTCCATAGGATTAGCACCAGAGGTAATATTCTTCAGACCCACGTTGATGATGCTCTGAGCTAGTACCGTAGCGGTAGTCGTGCCATCACCAGCATCCTCATTGGTCTTAGATGCCACCTCACGTACGAGCTGGGCACCCATATTCTCAAATTCGTTCTCTAGCTCGATCTCCTTAGCGACCGTCACACCATCCTTGGTAATGTGTGGAGCGCCATAGCTACGAGAGAGGATCACATTGCGACCCTTCGGGCCAAGTGTCACCTTTACAGCGTCTGATAGCTGATCTACGCCACGCTTGAGGAGGTCACGAGCCTCTATGTCAAACTTAATTTCCTTTGCCATAATTGTATCTGTCTATTTACTTGATTCTTCTACTCCCCCCACGTGGAAAATAAAAATAGCCACGTGGAATCCACGTGGCTATCGTATCACAGTCGATTATCGACTATTTATGCCGTCCGGTAAAAGTCGGATAGATTATAGCGAGAGTTTGAGTGAGGCGGAGTTGCCCTGAGCACCCACTGCTAGGACGATGTAGTCGCCCTGCGGCAGTGTGTGACGTAGGGGAGCCATGTCTAGCTGCGTGGTCTGTGCACTCTGATAGAGTAGCTCTCCCTGCGCGTTGAAGAGGTAGATGCAACTAGGCTCAGCGACGTGGAGTAGCTCTCCGTCAAATCTCAAGCCCTGCTTCATGGCACCGCATACGGGTGCGATGGGTAGGATGCTCTGCCCAAAGCGGAAGTAGCTGTTGCGATAAGTCTTGAAGGCTTCGTTTGGATAGCCTAAGAGTGTTACCGTCTTGCCGTCCAAGCTCACCTCAGGCCAACCTGTATGGATGGTAGACTCGCCCGATACGGGATCTGGCATAGAGTAGAAGGTGGAGAAGTCTTGCTGCGTCTCCCTCTTGACCCACTCTACGAGTGAGAGCGTCTTCTGGTCATGAGTGTAGACGAAAGCATTCCAGTAGCGGCTACCCCCTACAGGTGCTGCATAGAGAAGCTCACGCTGCTCTCCTAAGAGGTCGCGAGGATTGACCTCTTCGGAGGTCCCTTCGGGATAATTGACCAGCTCAGCTTTGCCACTCGTCAGGTCTACAGAGAGATACTTGACCGCCTTAGTAAAGCGGAAGCCCTCATCGTCCACGCCATTCTCGACGACAGTCACCAGAGCATAGCGACCCTTGCCACCTACTGCGAGGGAGTGCTGCTTGAGCGCTAGATTACGAGAGAAGAGGTCGAAGAGTCGGTAGTACTCGTCACACGCTTTGTTGTAAGCGTCCTTCTGCTCTTGTAGCTTTTTCTCATCGTAATTAGGATCGTCTGGATCGGAGGTCGCAGTCACATAGTCGTCATACTTAGGGAATGGAGGCATTGTGATGCTGTGGTCAAAGAGCACGTCATCTGCGGGGAACTGTATACCATAGGTGCCATCAACCTTTCTTTGATAGGTCATGACAGTCGCCAGGTTACCACTCTCCTCTACTAGAAAGCCTACTAGTGTAGCACCATCCTCGCTTACATATATCAGTCTAAACTGCTGAGGGGTGGTGCCTAGTGGGTCTTTGTCAGGGACGGGCAGCGTGCTTACCTTATAGCTCTTGCCATCAGCACTACGCTCTCCGATGACTGGTATGGACTCCCAACCAGAGTTGAGAATCGTACCGCAAAAGTACTTAGCATCACTGGTCAGGTGCCAGAGTGTGAAGTAAGGGTGATCGGGGTCGGGCGATGTGACGAATATGCTATGCTCCCCATTGGTGGAGTCTAGAGGTACTAGTACAACCCCATTAGATAGTCCAGACTGCTCGCCAGCCGAAGCTGTCTGCAGGAGAGACCAACCGTCAGAAGATATACCGACTACCTCGCAGGCGGTCGTCTCGTTACCATAGATGGCATACTTGCCGGTCTTCGTGTCAAAGGCGAAGCCACGACCGCTCAGAGCACCATAGAAATAGCGACCATTGCCACTAGAGCCTAGGAGTGCCATGCTGGATAGTTCATCGGGCAGGTCTGTCGGTTGGGTCGCGATAGTCAGACTCTGCGCACATGTTATGGTCACACAAGATAACCATGTAAGAACCAAAAAGAGTAGCTGTGTTCGATTCATCGTAAGTCTTATTGCTAGATATGAATACTCTACACCAAAGATAGTCTATAAATTTGAGATATGCAATGGGAGGATACTGCCTAAACTCCACCAAGCTGACGATCGACGCTAGATGCCGGGCCAGAGGGAGAGATCGTCCGTGGGATGCGCTGCTTCGACACGGGTCTCGATATTGTCGGGGAGGTTGTGGAAGAAGTCTAGGCCGGTGCGCTTCTCCAGTTGGTCGATAGAGATAGCGACCGAGCGAGGACGATCGACCTCTGCTGGACGGGTGTACTCCACCCAGAAGGCAATCGACTGATAGTGGTCGCCCCGCTGCGCTAGGATAGCCATCCAGTAGTAGCGTGGCACGGTGATGCCACCCACGGTGACGCCGAGGGTCTCGCCCTCTCGGAGGGTACCCCCCTTGACCACATAAAGCTTGTCACGCAGACGACCACTGCGCGCCCACTCCTGCACCAGCTTCTCGAGCTGTAGCCACACGCCCGTATTGAGGTTGTGTCGCTGCGGACTCATATTGGTATAGTAAAAGGTCTGCTCGTTTGCCTCCTTGGAGTAAAGGCGATCGGCCGATGCGACGATATGTCCGCGGTCATACCCTCTGAAAGCGCTCTGCGTGACCTCGTACTGGCTAGGCACAAAGGGGGCCCAGCTCCAAGCGTCACTGCTGCGCCCAGTGTGTCGCTGACAGGTGTAGTCATCGGCACACTATAACAGACCCAGATAGGATGGTGGTAGACGATATCGTATTTGATGGAGGGTGATTCTTTTGAAAGCTTATGGTACCTTTGTTACATGTGTTGTGAATTACGGAGTAGAGTAAGTGCTGCACAAGTGTATCTAGTTCGTATTGACCACTAGTCGCCTCAAGAGGGGTGTTTATTGTTTTATTGGAAGTTCGAAATTTTTACAGAATATATCATGGAGGATATTCGGGAAAAACTGGAAAAATGGGCTAAGGAGGCATATGATTTCTATTACCCTAAAGCCAAGGAGCTAGATATGGACTTTTATACACAGTCCAGTTTAAGGTCAATATCAGAGGACGAACCGGTACACCTGATGGTAATAGGTATCAATCCTGGTTTTGGTGGACGTTTTCAACCTGATAGATTCAAGGAAAGTAGTGATATATTGGATGGGAATGTTGTCGATGGTAACCCTATAAAAATCCAAGGATTTAGGATATTAAAGACCCTACGTTCAATATTGGAATATTCTGGCAATGGGGGACTTCTTGACGATGAAAAGACATTTGTATTCACGAATGCAACATTCTTTTCTACACATAAAGAGAGCGGACTAGCCAACAATGGGATAAAGGAAGCGCAAAGTGATTCAATCATATGTACCAAAAAGTTAATCGAAATTATACAGCCTAAGCACATTATCTGTTTAGGAGGAAAAAATTGTATACATCTTCTTGTTCGTAATACACAGCCTCTATTATCCAATACAGCAAAACTAGAATATGGAGTTATTGGCAATATCCCAGTGTATGGGATTAAGCACACTAGCTCTTATTGGTCATCTGAAGAAAAGGAATTGGTTGGGAAAGCCTTGGGTAATGCATTTGCTATCGACTCTAAGCCCATTGACCTCGAATCTTGGAACATGACTACGAAAGAACTCATCAATGGATTCATTCAAAAGAGAAATGATAGAAAAGAGATAAAGCTTAAAACCCATTTCGAATGGAAGCATATTTATATCTCTCTATGCAATTACTGCAAAGACAATTTGAAATTGGAGGTGTCTGAGGAAAAAGAAGATTGGACACGTTTTTCTATTAAGGATTCGGGTGGAAATGACTGGCTCATTCTTGCGTTGATTAATCAGGAAGGTAATAAGGGTATCGGAATAAGGTATCAAAAAAAGAATCAACCGAAAGATGATGATTCTGAGATGATATTGTCAAGACTACAACGTATTGATGCAGGATTCAAACCGAACATTTCCAAAGAAAAGGTCATTTGGATAGGATGGTTGAATCTACTGAATCTACAATGTAAAGATGCAGATGGATGTATCGAAGGATCAAAAAGGCTTCTGGATAAAATTATTCATGTACTCTCAGAACATATCTAGCGATTTTATTCTAAATCATTTTCCGGTAGGCTCCCTCTCGTTGGTGAAAGGTGCTCCGGCTGTTGGCAAAACATCGTTTGCTATTTCGGTGGCTTTACGTTTAGCTCAGAGCAATCGAAGGGTACTCTATTTCTCGCTTGAGATGAGTCAATCGCGGCTTGTTGAGAGAATGAAACTTCAGATAGAAGAGAATGAGTTGCAGGATCTAAAGAGTAGAATCGTCATTGATGATACGCCACAAATTAGTTTAGATCAAATCCGTAGCAAACCCGAAAGAACATCTGTTGACTACGTGCTTGTGGACTATATCCAGCTATTGAGTCCATCCTCTCTTGCGACGTCTCGAAAGGAGGAGCTCATATCCATTTTGCAAGACTTGAAGCTAATGGCAGAAGAGTTCCGTGTTGCTATTATCGGATTGTTTCAGCTACCCAAATGTTTTGGTAGGGGTCAATGCCACAACGACCTCAATAATTCGGATAGTGACGATGACTCTGCTGTGGATATACCCAGGATCAATGTCGGCTTGATAGATAGGGACGGGAAATACACCTCCGTTGCATCGCCTTTTTCTTCTTAGTCCGATAAAAAAGAAGGGGATGCAAAGGAGATGTACTCAAAATCAGAGGGGAATTTAGGAGACAAAGCCCACGTTGCTAACATTGCAGCGTGGGCTTTTCTTTTTTGTAGTATTGTCCCCAATGAAATGCAATCTCTCGAAAGCTCATTAGGAATCTCTTGAGACTGTATTATGAAGTCCTAGGAGAAGACCCTGCACATTTTCAACTGCTCGGTGGATTCTTTCTTGTCGGGAGGCTTTTGTTTGTAAGGCTGGCTTTTGAGGTCGGTATTTGGATGGAGAGAAATGCTAACATAATAGGGCATTCATTCATTGCCAGAACGTAAAACTACGCTCAAATCATAGATCAAAAGATTGCAAGAGAGAAGAAAAAGGACGGATGAAGTCAAGGTATAGATTTGTTATAGAAAAGAGCTTATTCCCAGAATGGAACAAGCCCTTTCCTATATACTATTATCTCATAAATCCATTCTTGTAGAAATCATACCACATGGCAATCTTTTCCGGACTATTCGCTTTTAGTAATAGAAGCATCTCACGAGTGAATTCTAAGTGTCCTAGCCCATTTGCCGTAACGATGTTTCCATCACTGACGGCTTGTGCTTCTACATATCCTTCTTCATTTGTGTATTTTTCACCACCCCAGAGTTTGAGTTGGTCAAGGCCATTGCCTGTATGTTTTACATTGTTGAGAAATCCGTGCGAACATAAGAACGAAGCACCATTGCATATTGCCCCTATGATTTTGTTTTTGTCCAAAGCCTCCTGTACCAATGGTGTAACAAGTTCTGCTTCTAATGCATCCCAACGGTTACCTCCGATAAGTATCAAGGCTGCGTAATCTTTCGGCATATTCTCGAAAGAATAATCGGGTAATGTGTTGAACCCACCGATGGAACGGACTGCGTCCAATGTTGGTGCAACTGTATGTACTTCGTATTTTATTTCACTACCCGGTGTCACTCCTACGTGAAGAGCCGTGGAGAGAAAAGCTCCCTCCCAATCTGTGTATTCATTTAATAGGATGAATAAAACTTTCTGTTTCATCGATGTATATTTTTTAGTTCGAAAAGTTGATTGCCAGTTTGTACGTGAACAGTATTCGTGGATTAGACAAATACCATTCTTATGAATGAGAGGTCCGTTCTTACAGCTGGTTGTGTTCCACGAGGTAAATGATGCGTTCGGTAAGAGCATCTTCTCGATTGAAGCGTGGATCATACTTACTTTTGAGGTCTCCCCCATAGAAGCCGGCAAAGAGATTGTACATAGAGGCTTTGAACCCTCCATAGAAGGCCTTGATGAGGTCGTAGCCGGTGCTACACGATTGTCTATCCATTAGCTTAATAAGCAGAAGTCCCTGCCGGAGTGTGAATTTCTTCATGATCGGCTTGTATTCCTCTACCAAATCGCTCTCTATTCGGTCGAGATGGCGATTCCTAGCACGATCGTTGGGTAGTGTCTCTAGGTATTCGTAGGTCTCTATCATGATAGCCGTGAGCTTTTTGGCATAGGGGAGCACCTTCTTCACATCGCGTATTTGCCGCCAATTGGCACTTTGCTCTTCCCTTGTAAGGGGGGCAAATCGTAGGCGATAGTGGTGCTGAACGGTTATCTGTGGGAGGGCTGCGTAGTACGTGGTATCGTTGTTCGACACCCTGGGATGTAGTGTAACGGTATCGGCCGCCTTTGCGTCAAAGACGTTTTGAGCGTGGACTTGCCACGAGAGGGTGAGTAGTAAAAGGGAGTAGAGGAGGTATCTATACTGTTTCATCGTTGTGTGCTTTATATCGGGAGCAAACTTACCACATTTTTTGCGACTAGCAGTTTAGTCCTTTCTCTTAAAAAAGGAAGTTACCCCTTCTCCATCACGAAGATGAAGAGGGGGTAACACTCTCTTGCTAAAAACATTCCAATCTAACGAGAAGTCTCTCGTGTGGAGTCCTCAACAATCTCTGCGCTCAAATGTTTGTGTATATGAGCATAGGTTGTTCGCTTGCTTTTCGCACGCTCTCGGCGTGTTCCACTCTCTTGCAATACCGCTCGCATTGGCGGCAAAGATCGTATCCCAGTAGAGCACCCAAGATAAAATCTTCCTCCGGGGAGAGACTATTGAGGGGGCGTTCGCGTAGGAACTTCTTGAGGGTTTTGAGGCATTCGCTGCGCCCGAAAAAGATATTTACACAGCTTTTATTGGGCACAGGTTGCACGAAGTACTCAATCTCTCTATGGCTGAGCTTGCCTAGGGCAAGGGGAGTATACTCTTCACTAATAGTATAAAGCACGAGGTTACGTACTCCTTTTTCGTACTCATACACGAGGTGCGAAAACACCTTCATGTCGGCATCAAGAGCCTGAGTTGCGATGATCTCTTCCATATCAGATAACCTTTGGGTGCAAAAGAGTGTAGAGCGAATATTAAAGGTTGGGTTGGAGAGCGGCTACCCAGTTGTCGATGCGGTCGCCCGTCTTGTCCGACTCGTTAATCTCGTCGATGAGGAGCCCGATGAGCTTGCCACCTTGCTCGCAGCGAGTTTCGTCGTAGCCGTAGCCTTCAGCAGCTACTTCGCCAATGAAGGTGCAGCTAGTGCCTTCCATCTCTTCTTTGATGGTAGCGAGGGCATCGCAGAATGTATCGCTATAAGAGGAAGAATCTCCGCAGCCGAAGAGACCCACGCACTTGCCGGCGAGGTTTTGTCCCTTAGCCTTGGGGAGGAAGCTTTCCCAATCGTCTTGTAGATCGCCCATACCCCAAGTGGAACTACCGAGAAGTAGAACATCATAATTTGCCATAGAAGCAGCGTCTGCGGAAGCTACGTCGTGGATGTCTGCTGCATCCACACCGAGACGCTTAGCTATGGTCTTGGTTACATCGGCAGTCGTGCCACTTGAGGATCCAAAGTAAATACCAATCTTTTTCATCGTTTGTGTCTATTAATTTCTAACATTACTAGTTTACGATGCAAAGTTAGAGAGTCCGGAATAGCCGTACAATCACCATTTATAGGTGCTGAGAGGACTTTTTTATCGCAAATAGTAGTGATATTGGTCTGAAAGAGGGCTTCAGGGGGATAAGATTAGAGGCGACCACGCAATGTAGCCGCCTCTTTGTTATGGAGAAGTAGTCTTGCCTCCCTTTCTATATCAGGAGTATTAGGGATGCCCCTCCCCCTTAGGGATTAGTAGATGGAGTAGCTCTTCTCACGCATGGACTCAGCATCAGCGTAGAGGTAGATCCATGGACAGCGAGAGGCAATGAAGTTGGCAGGATACTCTTTTGCTTCGGGTAGAAGGTTGATAATATCGCCAATAGCAAACCGAGCCTCTCCTCCAAAGGCGTAGAGCGCAAGCCCCTTAGCTCCTTCAATCGTGGGAATGGATAGGGTTACATGCTGATCGCCATGGGAGGGGTGTGCGTTGGCAAAAGCAATTGGTTCTTCGAGGAAGATATCATGCTGACCAGCGAAGATGCCTGCAATATGTCCGTCCTTAGTCATATCCATGAGTACCATATCGAAGCGAGGAGCTCCACCTACCTTGGGTAGGGTTTTTAGGATCTCTTGAGCATAGCGCTCTGCTTCGGCCTCAGGGGCATTATCCGTATTGATGGGATGGATATTGGAGGAGGGAATTTCTATCTTATCAAAGAGATGAGCTTTAGCCACGAGGTGATGGAGTCCTTTTTGTTGCCCACTCATCACTTCTGAAGCATAATAGATCTGCACTTTAGACCACTCTATAGGAGTATTGGCAAGAGCTTGGTATAGAGGAATTGCAGGGAATCCCCCCGTAAGTGCGAGGTAGTAAACTTCGCTTTTCTCTACCTCTTGTTGTATACGCTCCGCGAGTTTCTTGGCAGTGGCTTCTGCACTGGGATAACTTATTGTATTCATTGTTATAATCTTTGTTTTGTACCTATAGAGGTAACAAACGAAGTAGTACAGTTAGTTCGCTAGAATAGGCTCGCAAGGTGGATAATCGTCTTCATAGCCTTGTACATCGTAGTGAGGGAGCAATACTCGTACTTGCCATGGAAGTTCATGCCTCCCGTGAATAGATTAGGGCAGGGTAGACCCATGTAGGATAGTCTGGCACCGTCCGTCCCCCCACGTATTGGTTTGACAAGAGGGGTAACCCCTGCCATCTTCATAGCCTGCTTGGCACGCTCGATAAGCTCGGGGTAAGGTGCTATTTGCTCCTTCATGTTGTAGTATTGGTCTTTGAGGGTTAGGGAGATCACCTCTTCGCCCATCTTGGTATTAAGGTAGCTAACTGCTGCCGAGATAATCCGTTTTTTCTCCTCGAACAGCTCTCTAGAGTGATCGCGAATGATGTATGCCATCTCAGCAGACTCTACACTACCGGAGAGATGGATAAGATGAAAGAATCCCTCGTACTCCTCGGTCAGCTCGGGGCGCATCCCCACGGGAAGCATCTCGTGGAGGTCACAAGCAATTTGTAGGGCATTCAGCATCTTACCTTTGGCAGAGCCTGGGTGGATATTACGCCCTTGAATGGAAAGTTTGGCAGAGGCTGCATTGAAGTTTTCGTATTCAAGTTCTCCCTCGAATCCTCCATCCACCGTGTAGGCAAATTGGGCACCGAATTGCTTTACATCAAAGTGATCTACACCACGTCCGATCTCCTCGTCTGGCGTGAAGCCGATGCGGATTTTCCCATGAGCTATCTGAGGGTTGGTCATAAAGTACTCTGCCATGGTCATAATCTCGGCAACGCCGGCTTTGTCGTCAGCTCCGAGTAGGGTAGTACCATCGGTAGTAATGAGGGTATGACCCTTGTAGAAGGAAAGCTCGGGGAAGTCTGCCACGGTCATCATCAAACTCTCGTTGAGGCGGATGTCTTTGCCATCGTAGTTCTCAATAATCTGAGGCTTTACGTTGGCTCCGCTCATGTCGGGGGCTGTATCTACGTGCGAGATAAACCCAACGACGGGGCGATCTTCCATTCCCTTTGTTGCCGGAATGCTCCCCATCACATAGCCATATTTATCCATGGAGACCTCGGTGAGCCCGAGCGCAATCATCTCATCGTGTAGCGCACGGAGGAGTACTAATTGCTTATCAGTAGAGGGGAATGTATCAGAAGCCTCGTTGCTTTGGGTATCGAAGCTTACATAGTGTAGGAATCGTTCTTTGAGATCCATATTGATAGATGCTAGAGAGTTTAAAGATTATTTTTTCTGACCACGGATTGCATCCCATGCAAAGTAGGCAATGATAAGTAGGTACATAACCAAAGAGAGCCAATGTGCCGAGGGGGTTGCATACCAGTCGGAGGCGAAGAAATCTACGTTATTGAACTTGAGGATCGCACTTACTACCCCCATGAGGGCTCCACCTGCGATAAATCCCGATGCAATGAGTGTACCCTTGTCTCTGCGCGCCTTGTTGATGGAGGCATCTTTGCTGCGAGAGCCTACAAAATGACTAATTAGACCTCCGACCAAGAGGGGCACGTTGAGTTGTAATGGGATAAACATACCCAGGGCGAAGGGGAGAGCTGGCACCTTTATAAAGTTGAGGATAAGGGCGAGGATAGCACCTACTGCATAGAGAATCCATGGTGTTTCACCCCCTTCCATCAGGGGCTTAATCACAGCAGCCATCGCATTTGCTTGAGGGGCTACTAGGGCTCCTTCGCCTTCGAATCCGTAGGTTTTGCTAAGGATGATCATTACTCCTGCTACGGTTAGTGCCGAAACAAAAGTGCCGAGGAACTTCCATTTCTCCTGCTTTTGAGGGGTTGTTCCCAGCCAATAACCAATTTTGAGGTCCGTGATAAAGCCACCTGCCATAGAGAGGGCTGTACACACAACGCCGCCAATAATCATGGCAGCCATCATCCCACGTTCTCCTTGGATACCTACGCTTACGAGTATTACCGAGGTGAGAATAAGGGTCATAAGGGTCATACCGGAGACCGGGTTGCTTCCCACTATCGCGATAGCATTGGCAGCAACGGTGGTAAAGAGGAAGGCGATGACAAACACAATCAGAAGAGCAATAAGCGTCTGCGATATGTTATGAATGACGCCAAACTGGAAGAAAACAAAGGTGGTAATAAGAGCCGCAATGATACCTACGAGCACAAACTTCATGGATAGATCTTGTTCCGTACGAAGGGTAGGACCGTTCAAATCTCGCTTGTTACCCAATTCATTAGCAGCCAGTTTTACGGCGCGTCCTATAATGCCCGAAGACTTCAGAATACCGATAATCCCTGCCATGGCAATACCTCCAATCCCTAGGGGACGTGCGTAGTTGGCAAAGATTTGTTCGGCACTCATGGCTCCCACTGTTAGGTCTATGCCATCTCCCACGGGGAGTGTCATGCCGGGGGCAAAGTACCCGATGAGGGGAACAATTACGAACCAAACAAGGAAGGAACCCCCACAGATAATGGCCACATAGGGTAACCCAATGATGTAGCCAAGCCCGAGTACTGCCGCTCCGGTGTTTAGCTTGAAGACCATTTTGTATTTATCGGCAAGGGTTTCTCCCCATGCCATCATACGAGTGGAAATCTCATCGGTCCACCAACCAAAAGTACTGATGATGAAGTCGTATAGACCTCCAATGAGTCCACTAAGAGCAAGTAGCTTGGTCTGTTTACCGGCACTCTCGCCCGTTACAAGTACCTCTGTTGTAGCCGTTGCTTCCGGGAATGGATACTTACCGTGCATCTCCTGTACAAAGTAGCGACGGAAGGGAATGAGAAGGAGTATCCCTAGGCATCCTCCCACAAAAGAAGAGAGGAAGATTTGCCAAAATCCTGCCTCTAATTGCAAAATGTAGAGGGCGGGAAGAGTGAAAATGGCACCTGCTACAATAACCCCTGAGGAGGCTCCGATGGATTGAATGATTACGTTTTGCCCGAGCATATTCTTCTTGCCCGAGAGAGACCCAATGCCTACTGCCAAAATAGCAATAGGGATAGCAGCCTCAAATACTTGTCCCACTTTAAGGCCTAGGTAGGCCGTGGCAGCGGAGAACAGAATGGCCATGATAATACCCATGATCACCGAATAAGGGGTGACTTCTCGAGGGTTCTCCCGAGCCGGAAGAAGCGGGATATACTTCTCTCCCTCTCGTAGAGGGCGATAGGCGTTGTCGGGTAGTCTTGAGGATTTGTTTTCTTCCATAATCTATTCCTATTTTGAGTACAGTTTGATCTCTTTGAGAGGTAAAGCGTAAGACGAAAAACACCCTCTCCGTAGCTACTGCACCTCCCCTAGTGGAAAGGAGTGAGTGGGCATCTACCGAGAGGGATCCTTTTCATACTCTGTATATCTTATTTAGTCTCTTTGTCAGGGCGGGGCTTGTCAAGTATCTCAAATTCGCTGTTATTGCTGCGATACTCAGGAACGAGGGCTTTTATAGCGGCGACAGAGCCAATTATATCTACATCGCGAGACCTCTTTTTCAGTTCTTCGAATTGCGCAGCAATGGCGTCAAAGTCATTAGGCCGCACCATTGCCATTCTAATCTTGGGTAGCTTGGTAGGGACCGTGTGCTCATTGCTGTCGAGAACTTCTTCGTAGATCTTTTCCCCAGGACGCAACCCCGTGTATTCAATTTTTATTTGTACATCAGGGATCAGCCTGGCTAGGTGTATCATGTTGTGAGCCAAGTCTACGATTTTGTGAGGCTTCCCCATCTCAAATACAAATATCTTGGTTGTATCCCCTAGGGCACTGGCTTGTAGCACCAAGTGACATGCCTCACGGATGCTCATGAAGTAGCGCGTAATATCGGGATGGGTAACGGTGATAGGACCTCCATTAGCTATCTGTTCTCGGAATAGGTGAAACACGGATCCTTGAGAGCCCAGTACGTTGCCAAATCGGGTGGTTAAGAAGATGGTCTTGCCCTCTATCTTGCCCTCTTCTATGGCATGGCCTAGGGCTTGTACATACATCTCTGCACTTCGTTTGGTGGCTCCCATTACGTTGGTGGGGTTCACGGCTTTGTCGGTAGAGATCATTACCATCTTTTCTACTCCGTACTTGAGGCAGTGGTCGGCGATGTTTTGGGTTCCCATGCAATTGACCAAGATGGCCTCGCAGGGGTTTTCCTCCATCAAAGGCACGTGCTTATAGGCGGCAGCATGGAGCACAATATGGGGGTGAAAACGCCGGAATACCATATCTACGCGTTCCTTGCTACGAACATCCCCAACGATAGGAGAGAACTGAAGATTAGGGAACTTCTTCTGTAGCTCTAAGCGAATATTGTGGAGGGGCGTTTCTGCATTATCGAAAAGAACGAGGTGCTTTATGTCTAGCCTAGCTACCTGACGAGCAATCTCGCTTCCGATGCTTCCGGCAGCTCCCGTTACGAGGATTGTCTTCCCTGCATATAACTGCTTCACAGGGGTCATATCAAGTTTAATTTCGTCACGCAGGAGAAGATCCTCTATGTTGATATGGCGTACCCCTTGCTCAGCTAGTAGGGTAGGAGTGGTTTTTTCTATCTCTGGGGCTAGCATGGCAGATACCCCGAGGGCGAGGCAATCTTCGACCAAGTCATCACGCTCGGCAAATAGATCATCTTTATTAGAAAAGATAACAGCACGTACCCCATGTTTCTTGATCAGTAGGGCGACATCTTTTCGTGAGGAGACGTATAGAATGGGTTTCCCTGCTATGGTAAAGGTGCTTTCGTGTCTTTTCTTGCTGCAAAATCCTACCACGTTGTAGTTGCGATTGCGCTCAAGCAGGTTGGCAAGAGATACGGCTTCTTCAGTTGTGCCATAGATCACAACGAAGGTGGTAACCTTAGTTGTCGTGGGATCTCCGGCAGTGGCCCATCGTGCCAAGATGATAAAGAAGGCACGAGAAAGTACTGTTGAGAAAAAGAATAGAATGAAAAATAGTACAGAGAAAAACAGAGCGTGTAAAAGTAGCATTCTGAGATCCATCCCTAGATCCATCAATCGAAGAAGAAGGGTAGAGAGGAGTCCTACGGATAAGGCATTGCAGACGATATACAAAAAGGTGCGAGTGCTGATATCCAAGGAGGAGAAGCGGAACGCTTGCTTATAGGTGCGGAAGAGGTAGGTCATGAGCATCGTAGAGACGAATGCCACTCCCAAGATAATGGTAAAATAATTTTTATTTATGAAGGGCATTGGGGCTATCCAAGCATGGCATAGCCCGACTAGTAGCGCACAGAGTGTGCCTACCAAGGTGTCGAATAAAAGGACATAGCGACGATCTATAAAGTCCTGGAAAAGTCGCTTCTGCAGTAACTTTTGGACCTTTCCCTTAAAACTTCTCTTCTTATTATCTTCTTCGAAGTCCATTTTACTTCTCCTTCTTGTGTTGGTGTTTTGTGTTCGTTTTTTCTATAAATGGATCCTTGATGGATGTAGATCTTAATTGATGAAAGTGATAAGAAAAGAGCACCTCTATTGTATAAAGGGAGGGCGGATGCAAAGATTTTACTAATTCAATAGATCTTCGTTTCGCTCTATCTCTATACTATTCTCAGGTTAAGCATCATTAGATCTCTACTTCAGATTCCATTTTTCTTATTACAAAGATAAGGACTTCTCTTTTAGTGCGCAAAAATTAAAAGGTAAAATCCCGCCTTTATCGAAGGATAAAAGACGGGATTTTGGGATAAAATCTCCTTAAAGAAGGAGGGATGGTTTTGCTCGCTCTTAGATCTTATCGTTTGAGCCGAGTACGTCGCAGATCTTGTGCTTGTATAGCTCTTTGAGACTATCACGAGCCGGACCTAAGTACTTACGAGGGTCAAACTCTGCAGGTTTATTAACGAATACTTCACGGATGGCAGCGGTCATAGCAAGACGGCCGTCGGAGTCGATATTCACCTTGCAGACGTTTGTCTTAGAAGCCTTGCGGAGTTGCTCTTCGGGGATCCCGATGGAGTCTTTGAGGGCACCACCGTTAGCGTTGATAATCTTTACCTTGTCTTGGGGTACAGAGCTTGATCCGTGAAGAACAATGGGGAAGCCAGGGATACGACGTTGTACTTCCTCAAGGATGTCGAAGCGGAGTGGAGGAGGAACGAGTACACCTTCTTCGTTGCGGGTGCATTGTGCGGGGGTAAATTTGTAAGCCCCGTGAGATGTACCTATAGAGATAGCAAGAGAGTCTACACCGGTCTTCTTCACAAAGTCTTCTACTTGTGCGGGATCTGTGTAGGTGTGTGTCTCGGCTTGTACATCGTCTTCGATACCTGCGAGTACTCCTAGCTCACCCTCTACTGTTACATCAAACTGATGAGCATACTCTACAACCTTACGTGTAAGAGCTACGTTTTCGTCATAGGGGAGGGCACTTCCATCGATCATTACGGAAGAAAATCCGAGTTCGATACAGCTCTTACAAAGCTCAAACGTATCACCGTGATCGAGGTGGAGACATATTTGGGGATTGGGTTGTCCCAACTCTTTAGCATACTCTACAGCACCTTGTGCCATATAGCGCAAAAGGGTCTGATTAGCATACTTACGAGCTCCACTTGATACCTGTAAGATAACGGGAGAATTGGTCTCTACAACAGCTTGGATGATAGCTTGTAGCTGCTCCATGTTGTTGAAGTTATAAGCAGGGATGGCGTAACCGCCTTTCATGGCTTTAGCAAACATCTCACGGGTGTTTACCAATCCGAGTTCTTTGTAGCTTACCATAAATTTCTAGATTAAACGACTTGTTCTTTACGACTGCAAACATAGTTATTTAATATAGTCTAGCCAAATTTTGTGCGTTAAATCGCATGGATTGGGTACTCCAGATGCCGGAGAATCTTCAAAGAGGGAGGGTTTTACTTCTCCCTTTTGATGCAAATGTGTCCACTTTCGATTAGTTGATAAAAACAGCGTATACAAGTGTCGAGGTCTTGTACGGCATCGTGCGTTTCGCCTGTGGGATCATTGCCAAAAAGGAAAGAATGCAGCTCTCCCAATCGTGGATATTTGTATGGCTCTTGGTGGGGAATGGCTCTAGCGTTGGTGTGCTCTAGGTGTGGTAGCTTGCACAAATTACATGTTTCTAGCATGGTGCAATAGCTGTATTGAGCAGCATGGCAAGAGACCTTGCGGATTTGCCCTTGGGTGCAACTAGCTCTCTTGAGTGCCTCTCCCAGCACCTTAAGATCAAAAGCCAAGTTGTGAGCAACCAATAGTGTATCTCCATCCCAGTCGCCCAAGAAGTCTAGCAAAACGTCTCTGGCAGCCTCCCCTTTTTTCTTTAGTTCTTCGGTGGTGATACCATGTATGGCAGTCGCCTCTGAGGGGATTGTGACCCCCGATATAAATCTATTGCAACGCTTTATTTCACGCAGTTGGCTGTCGAGTACGCACCATGCAAGTTGGACGAGTTCCGGGCTCTTTTCCCCCCTCCGGATAGGAGCCTCCGGAAGCCCCGTAGTGTCGGTATCGAATAGAACGATAGTGTGGGGACGCCCTGAAATAGTTTTGTCTTTGATCCGAATCTCCCGACTACAAGGTGTCGTATGCTCGTGGTGGCTCCCCCTTTTGTGGATAAAGAGCATGGCCAGCCCCAATGCGAAAAATAGAGAGAGTAGTGCGATGAGCATATTAGAGATGCAGTATACTTTAGTTAGATTTTCATCTACAAAAGTAACGGATTCGTTTTACTCTTTTTATTATACCGAGAGGGCGGGTATTTCTTGTCTCCTCCCCGGGAAAAAGAGTGAGGGCGGAGAGGTTTTTCGTTTTAGGCTGAAATGGAGGAGGTTTGCAGGCTAAAATATTTTTCCTTTTAGGCCTAAAAAATATTCTTTTCCACGCAGAAAGTGACGAGTATATAGGGCAAGAAAATTTTCCGTTTCACCCGAGAATCTCTTAGAAAGTATCTTTGATACGGGCGAATAGAACTACCTTTGTTGTAGATTTTAGACGCAGAGTAATGGAGCAAATGAAGAGTAGGTATGATGTAGAGAGGTATCGCAGAGATTTTCCTCTTCTACACACCGAGATGAATGGTAAGCCTTTGGTTTATCTGGATAATGCTGCTACCACACAAAAGCCTCAAGTGGTAATAGATAGTATCGTAGAGGCATATACAACGTGCAATGCCAATGTACATCGTGGGGTTTACCGTCTTAGTAGAGAGGCCACAGAGCGACATGAGGCTGCACGAGCCACGGTAGCCAACTTTATAGGAGCCGATAGCCGCGAAATCCTCTTTACCAGAGGTACTACAGAAAGCCTTAATTTGGTAGCCTCTACCTATGGTATGGAGTTTCTCCAACCGGGGGATGAGATTATCATTAGTACACTGGAGCACCACTCCAATATAGTACCCTGGCAGCAGGTGGCTCTCCGTCGTGGTTGTACCTTGCGCGTTATCCCTATCCACGATGATGGCACTCTAGATCAAGAGGCCTATCGCTCTCTGCTTACCGAGCGTACACGCCTTGTCTCCATAGCCCACGTAAGTAATGTTTTAGGTACGATCAATCCCATTCGGGAGATGATTGCCGAGGCACACGCTGTTGGCGCTGTGGTGGTAATTGATGGGGCACAGGGAGCTGCACATGAAGTCGTAAATGTAAAGGATCTGGATTGCGACTTTTATGCCTTTTCCGGCCATAAGCTCTATGCTCCCACCGGCATAGGGGTACTCTATGGCAAGGCCGAACTCCTAGAGAAAATGCCCCCTTACCAATTTGGGGGAGAGATGATCGAGAAGGTTACTTTTGAGCAAACCACCTTCAATACCATTCCCTATAAATTTGAAGCCGGTACTCCCAATTTTGTAGGATCGGTAGCTCTAGCAAAAGCGATAGAGTATGTGCAAGGAATTGGTCTAGAGGCTATTGGCGCACACGAAAAGCACTTGCTCAGGATGGCGGTAGACGAGGTGGCTTCTCTCAAAGGGGTACGGCTGATTGGTACGGCTCCCAACAAAGAGGCCGTGCTTACCTTCGTAGTAGATGGAGTACACCCCTATGATTTGGTGCTTTTGATGGATCAACAAGGGATTGCGTTGCGCTCCGGTCACCATTGCGCCGAGCCTCTTTTAGATCGTTTTGGGGTAACTTCTACCCTCAGAGCCTCTTTTGCCCTCTACAATACTGAGGCTGATGTACATGCCTTTGTTGCGGCTTTGCGTCGTGCTCTTAGTTTCTTTTAAGAAGGAATATAGGGGATGCTAGACTTGCATTTCTTGGCAGATGGCTGCATAGAGTGTGGGTGCGACGAAGCCGGACGAGGCTCTCTAGTGGGAGACGTCTTTGCGGCGGCTGTAATCTTGCCGGAGGACTTTTGTTTGCCAGAACTTAACGACTCGAAAAAACTGACAGAGCGCACTCGTTATCGCCTTCGTCCCCAAATAGAAGAGCAAGCAGTGGCTTGGGCTGTTGGGCGTGCTTCGGCAGAAGAGATTGATACGTACAACATACTTCACGCTTCATTCTTGGCTATGCACCGAGCTATAGCCGCCTTGAGCATTACTCCCCAACGTTTGCTTATTGACGGCAATCACTTTGATCCTTACCTTGATATCCCCCATGAGTGCATTGTAAAAGGGGATAGCCGTCTAGCCTCTATTGCCGCAGCTTCCATTCTGGCCAAGACCTATCGAGATGACTATATGCTAGCTGCTCACAAGCGATTCCCCGTCTATGGTTGGGATCGCAATAAGGGATATCCCACCCCGGCTCATAGGCAGGCGATAGAAAAAATAGGGCATTCTCCGCTTCAGCGTTTCTCCTTTATGGAGGCGAAACTCTCTAGAAAGGAGTAGGGTAGCTTAGTGATAAAAAGGGTGTGGAGTGAGCGGTTGGCTTGCTAGGGGGTGGTAATCGCCCTTGAGACCAATGGGGGTGCTGTGGCGTATGTCGTGCACAATTTCGATACAGGGGCGTACCTCTTCCAATCCAAATCCTTCTCCTTTCAATATATGTTGGTAGCTCTCGTTGTGCAGTTCGGTAAAGCCAACACTGAACTCAAACTCTTCTCCGTCTATATTGATGGTGCGATAGGTTCGCTTCTCGCCTTCTACAGCATTGGACGGGAGCAGTTGGGCATTGATGGAGAGGAAGTAGCGCACTCGGGCTCTCTTTAGCTCTAGGTATCCTGCACAGCGATCGTGGCTCATTACGTGCACGATGTTGCGTTGTACAGAGCCAAAGATCCAAGTAAGCATATCATAGAAGTGTACCCCGATATTCGTTGCAATACCTCCACTTTTCCGATCATCCCCTTTCCACGAAGTGTAGTACCACATGCCACGTGAGGTAATGTAGGTGAGGTCTACATCGTATATCTTGTCAGGATTTCCATTTTGTACCTTCTCGCGTAGGGCGATGATAGAGGGGTGCAGACGTAGTTGTAGTATGTTATAAACGTGGTGCCCAGTCTCTCTCTCAATTTGTTGTAGTGCGTCTATATTCCACGGATTTAGCACGAGAGGTTTCTCGCAAATTACTTCTGCCCCAAGGCGCATAGCGTAGCGACAATGAGCATCGTGGAGGTAATTGGGAGAGCAGACAGAGATATAATCAAGTTGCTTGGGGGTACCTCGTAACTTGCTGTTGTGGCGGTCGAATAGCTCCTGTTCGGTAAAGAAAGAGGCTTCTGGAAAGTAACTATCGATGATGCCGACGCTGTCGTGAGGATCGTAGGCAGAGATGAGCTGATTACCGGTGGCTTGTATGGCGCGGAGATGGCGAGGGGCAATGTAACCTGCGACCCCTATGATGGCGAAATTTTTCATTCGACTAGAGATACATTAGAGTTAGAGAGTTGGTAAACTTCTTGGGTGATAGGGCATTGGGCTCGGCCTTTTTCGTCAAAATTGAGACGTTCGCCATGGCGGCTTACCCATCCAATTTGTCGAGCAGGATTCCCTACCACAAGGGCAAAGTCAGGGACATCGCTGAGTACTACAGTACCTGCACCTACTAGGGCATAAGCTCCGATGGAAATGCCACATAGGATGGTTGCGTTCGCCCCGATAGAGGCTCCATATCCTATTCGAGTAGAGAGGAACTCCTCTTTTCTGCTTATAAAAGCTCTAGGATTGAGGATGTTGGTGAAAACACATGAGGGACCTAAAAAGACGTTTTCTGCACAATGCACTCCGGTATAGATAGATACATTGTTTTGCACTCTACAGCCATCCCCAAGTATGACTCCGGGAGAAACAACTACATTTTGCCCCAGAGAACAATTATTGCCAAGGGTAGCCCCTTGCATAACGTGTGAGAAATGCCAAATAACGGTGCCGCTACCAATGGAGCAACCTTCGTCTATAATGGCTGTGGGGTGAGCTTGATAGTGTGCTGTGGGTACATCCATAAGGCTATGAGTATTAGCTTTTATGCAAATTGTTGGATGGCTGCAATTACCCGATCTTGCTCCTCTAGGGGGAACTCGGGATAGATGGGTAGAGAGAGCACCTCAATGGAGAGTTGCTCTGCCGTAGTAAGGGGCTGAGGGCAACGCACTAAGGGGGTGAATGCAGGCTGATGGTGTAGGGGCTGTGGATAGTAGACCATGGAGGGAATACCCCGCTCCGAGAGATGCTGGCGTAGTTGGTCTCGCTTCCCACTAAGTACCCGCAAGGTGTATTGGTGATACACGTGCGTTGTGTAGGGCATCTCTTGGGGAGGAATAATGTTTTCTACCCCTTGTAGAGCCTTTGTGTAGCGGTGAGCCAATTCGCATCGTCTCTCTCCATACTCGGCAAGATGGGGAAGTTTACACCTTAGGATCGCCGCCTGTAGTGTGTCTAGCCGTGAGTTGCAGCCAATGGCTTCGTGTTTATATTTTGTGCGCTGACCGTGGTTGGCGATCATCTTGAGCCTCTCGGCAAGGCGATCATCGTCTGTAAAGAGGGCTCCCCCATCGCCGTAGCATCCCAAATTCTTGGAAGGGAAGAAAGAGGTACAGCCAATATGCCCCAAAGTGCCTGCCTTTGCCCTCCTTCCATCGGAGAAGGTATAGGTAGCGCCCAAGGCCTGGGCGTTGTCTTCTATTACGTAGAGATTGTGCTCTTGTGCGAAGCGAAGTATCGGCTCCATGGGGGAGATAGACCCGAATAAATGCACGGGGATAAGAGCCCGAGTGCGTGGGGTTAGTACTTTCTCTAGTTGCCTGGGGGTGAGACAGAAGGTCTCTTTGTCTACATCCACAAGTACCGGTACCAAGCCGAGTAGGGCTATCACCTCTGCGCTTGCCACATAGGTAAAGGCGGGTACAAGCACCTCGTCTCCCGGTTTTAAGTCCAAAGCCATTAAGGCTATCTGTAGGGCATCGGTGCCGTTGGCGCAGGGGATAACATAGCGACAGCCTACATGGTCTGCTAATTCTTGAGCGAATAAATCTACCTCCTCCCCCTGGATAAAATCGGTTTTCTCTAGCACCTTTTTTATCGCTTGGTCTATCTCCTCTTTGAGAGATAGGTATTGAGCATGGAGGTCGAGCATCTTCATATCAAGAGCGGATAGGTGTAGTTACTTGGTGAGGTAGAGGTATACGGGTAGATGATCGGAGTAGCCACCTATATATTTACCACCGGCAAAGGTGCGCAAAGGCTCTCCCCGATGCTTGGGAGTTTGCTGGAGAAGATAGTCGCGGCGGAATATATAGGCGAGTTGATGGCTCTCGGGATCCTGATACAAATGGAGCCCCCGTGTGTTTTTCTTCAGGAGATTGCCACTGACTACGATGATGTCAAAAAGATTCCATTTCCCTTTGTAGGCGAGAGTGCCGGCGCCTTGACGATACATAGGGAGCATGGGAGAGAAAAGATCTGCCGCATGGGTCTCTTCGATAGTTTGGCAGAGATTGAGCCCCTCTACTACGGAAGCATCGAAGGGATCGTCATTGAAGTCGCCCATTAGTATTGCCTTGCTCCCGGGGTACTCTCTGAGGAGTGAGTCTGCCACTTGGCGCATGGTTTGGGCTGCCACCATACGTCGCCCTGCCGAGGCGGGGTCGCCCCCATAGCGAGAGGGCCAGTGTGCTACGATAAAGTGAAATACCTCATTCTCTATGGTACCTGTGGCAAAGAGGATATCTCGGGTGGGTATGGGAGACTCATCGGGTAGGGCTATAAAGCGCACTCCACTGCTCTTGGGGCGAAAAACCCTAGCATCGTAGAGGAGGGCACAATCTATCCCACGAGGGTCGGGAGAATCGTAATGGATGATGCTGTAATTACGCTTTCGAATGCTGGGGTTTCGTACCAAATCTTCTAGCACATGGCGATTTTCGACTTCGGCAAGACCTACAACGGCCGCTCCGTTGTCTGCAATACTACCCAATACACGGGCTATATTGTTCAACTTCTCTTGGTAGCGTTCGTTTGTCCATTCACGTTTGCCTTGAGGAAGGAATTCTGCGTCATCGTTAGCGTCATCGTTGCAATCGAAGAGGTTTTCTACATTGTAAAAGGCGATGGGGATGCGGTGTGCTACATTTTGAGCACTCAAGGCGCCTACCGAGAGAATAAGGAGGATAAAAAAATGGATAGATCGGTTCATAGAATTATACATGAGAGAGGATATATAAAAATAAAGGGGGCTAAGGCTCTGGCCTAAGTTGAGGATTAAGAGCCTCCTCCGAGGCGAGAAGGCGATCGAAAAGGAGTTCGTCCTCTATGGTTGAGGAGGAGTCGTCCGGGCCCTTTCCTGAGATGAAAGCAACTCGTAGGCTGCGAATGTAAAGTGTATAGCCGGGGTATCCTTTTCCTCCGGGTTGGAATAGAGAGAGGGTTAGGCGCCCTGGCGGGAAATCTTCTTTGAAATCGAGGGTACAGTAGGTCTCTCCATTCGAATTTTTGAGCGGAGTTTGAATGGATACTTGGTGGGAATCATCGGCATAATAGCTTACCTCAAGAATGGGTGCCAATTGATTCTCGATCACTTTCTCGGGAAGGTCCTCTACATCGATCGTGACCTCAAGCGAGCTACCCGCCGGTATTCCGTCATTTATAACGGCACTATGCGTTATCCAAGAGGCTTTGCTCAAGAAGCTAACACGGCAAGGGTAGTAAGAGTTGGGGACGATTTGCTCGATATTGAGATTGCTTAAGTCTCCCGATTCTGAAGAGAAAAATAAATTCTCAGGAGAGGGAGTGGAGCCCCCCTTCTGCACGGCTTCCAATTCTTTGTCGAGGTCATAGGAGGCACGTCGCACTATGTCGGCAAAGTAGAGGGGCTTATCAATGTTGTAATGATATACGATGCTATCGAAGTCGGATCGTGTAATCCCGTACTTCTCAAAAATCTGATCCTCTAGGGCAAGTCGCATTGTGTCGTTGATGCTGTTGCCTAGATTGTCCATGAGGCAATCGGCCTTGTAGAGTTCGCCAATGAGTTGTCTGAGCTTCTTATCACTCAGCTTGCGTTGCCATTTGTCTCCGCAACTTGATAGGCTGCCTAGGGTGATGAGAAGGGCAAGAGTCCCCAGCAGATAACGAGCGCAGCGCTGCATAGTTACTCTTCGTTATCGGGGGGAGTGGTTTGGCGACGACGTTTGGAAGGCAGCATCTCAAGGGCACGAGATAGCGGTGTGCGGCAAAATAGAATAAGAGCCACAACGCCAACGCTGATGCACGCATCTGCAAAATTGAAGATGGGATCGAAGAATGTAAACCGCTGCCCACCCCATTTGGGGATCCACGAGGGTAGTGTACAATCGATCAGTGGGCAAGAAAACATGTCTACAACATGCCCATAAAAGAGAGGTGCATAGCCGCCGTCTTTTGGGAAAATCTCGGCAATGGTGCCCTGACTGGAGGAGAAAATCAAACCATAAAAGAGGGAGTCAATAATATTGCCGATCCCTCCGGCTGTAATGAGGGCAAGCACAATCAGAAACCATGTAGAGAACTTGCCGCTACGTATCAGCCGAGCTACCCCCAAAGAGAGTAGCCCCATGGCTATGATGCGAAAGAGAGTCAAGAAGAGTTTACTACCTAGAGTAATCCCATATGCCATCCCCTCGTTCTCAACGAAAAGCAGGTGAAATCCACTGAATACACGTATATCTTCTCCGAGCATCATATGGGTCTTTACCCATATTTTGATAGCTTGATCGATAATAAGCAATAGGGCAACAATCCCCCATACCACAAGAGACTGGGTGAGTCTCTTGCGGTGTAATTCTTCGGGGGTAAGCAGGTCTTGAGAAATTAAACTCATTGTGTTTAGAAAGAGGAGTTTATCTCAATCAGATATTTTTAGTTACGCTTACCGACAGGCAGAAGTCGTCGAAGTCGAGTTCTACAGCATCGCTTACGGTATCGCTGAGCAGGATGCTTTCGGCTTGTACCTGACGGGCAATATAGTCGTGATGATGCTGAAGTACAGGATCCATCTTGCTCCCTGCGAGCACAATGATATCGATGTGATCATTCACCTCGAAGCCTGCCTGTTTTCGTACATTCTGGATGCGATTGACAAACTCACGCGCCAGCCCTTCTTCGATGAGTTGCTCTGTGAGCGTAACATCTAGGGCAACGGTACGCGTGCCTTCGGTTGCAACGAGCCATCCCGGTATGTCTTCTACAATGATGTCTACGTCGCTACGCTCTAGTCGTACAGCTGTATCTGCAACGGTCAGTTCTAAGAATCCGTCACGATCTAAAGCTGCAATTTCCGAGGCTTGTAGGTCGGCAATAGTTTGAGCCAAGGGCTTCATAATCTTGCCGTAGCGGGGACCGAGCTTTTTGAAGTCGGGCTTGATACGTCTGCTCCAGATGCTCTCTGAGGCATCTACATAGCTTATATCCTTTACATTAACCTCAGAAAGGAGGAGGGAGCGAATGGCCTCTATTTGAGCTTTTTCTTCTTCATTGGAGATGGGGAGCATGATCAAACTGAGAGGTTGGCGCACCTTTATATTAACCTTTCGGCGGAGTGCTAGCACCATAGAGGATAGCTCTTGAGCTATTTGCATCCTTTCTTCCAATTGCTTATCGATAAGCTCGGGACGGCTCTCGGGGAAGTCTGCAAGGTGTACAGAACGCCCGTCTCCCACAAGATCGCGATAGAGGTGATCCGCATAGAACGGAGCGATGGGAGCGATGAGCCTTGCAATGGTGGTAAGGCATTCATACAGCGTTTGGTAGGCACTGAGTTTGTCTTGAGACATCTCGCCAGCCCAGAAGCGTTTGCGTGATAGACGTACGTACCAGTTACTTAGGTTTATGGAGACAAAATCGTCAATAGCTCTGCCCGCTTTGGTGGGTTCATAGTTAGCAAGATGCTGGTCAACCTCGGCAATGAGGCTGTGCAACAGCGAACGAATCCAACGATCTATCTCAGGTCTCTCGCTGTCTGACAAGGGCTGTTCGCTTGCTATAAAGCCATCGAGATTTGCATAGAGGGCGAAGAATTGGTACGTATTGTACAGGGTGCCAAAGAACTTGCGGCTAACCTCCTTGATTCCCTCGGGGTCGAACTTGATATTATCCCACGGAGAAGCATTGGTAATCATATACCAGCGGAGGGGGTCTGATCCGTATTGCTCAATGGTGGCAAAGGGGTCAACGGCATTGCCTAGACGCTTGCTCATCTTGTTTCCGTTCTTATCGAGAACCAAGCCATTGGCCAATACGTTTTTGAAGGCAACGCTACCACGCACCATAGTGGAGATCGCATGGAGCGTGAAGAACCAGCCTCGAGTTTGGTCAATCCCTTCGGCAATGAAGTCGGCAGGGAAGCAGCGACCGCTCTCCACCTCTTCTTTGTGCTCGAAAGGATAGTGTTGTTGTGCAAAAGGCATTGCACCTGAATCGAACCAAACATCAATCAAATCGCTTTCGCGGTGAAGCGGCTTGCCCGTCTCCGAAACTAAAACAATCTCGTCTACATACGGACGGTGCAGGTCTATCTTGTGGTAGTTCTCCTCACTATAATCGCCGGGCACGAAGCCTTTTTCCTTAAGTGGGTTAGACGTCATAATGCCGGCAGCCACACTCTTCTCGATCTCATCATAAAGTTCCGCAATGCTACCGATGCAGATTACCTCATCATCGTCGTTGCGCCAGACCGGAAGCGGCGTGCCCCAGAAGCGACTGCGACTCAAATTCCAGTCGTTCAAGTTTTCGAGCCATTTCCCAAAGCGGCCGGAGCCTGTCGAAGCCGGCTTCCACTTAATCGTTTCGTTCAGTTCGGACATCCGCTCCTTAGCGGCAGTACTCCGAATAAACCAGCTATCCAAAGGATAATACAAGACAGGCTTATCCGTGCGCCAGCAGTGCGGATAACTATGTGCATGTTTTGCAATATTAAATGCCTTGCCCGCCTGCTTCATATCCATACAAATCGACACATCGAGCGTTTCGTCTTTATCGGTCAGCGTACTATCGTAAGCGTTCTTTACGTAGCGGCCGGCGTAAGGGCCATAGGCCTCTACGTTAACGTGAGTCTTCACAAACTCCTCGTCCAAGTCTTCCAAGCGGAAGAAGCGGCCTTGCAGGTCGACCATCGGCGCAAACTTTCCTTTCTTCGTAATCATTTGCAATCCAGGGACGCCTGCCTTCTTCGCCACAAGTGCGTCGTCTGCACCAAAAGTCGGTGCAATATGCACAATACCCGTACCATCTTCCGTACTTACATAGTCGCCTAAGATGACGCGGAAGGGCTCTCCCTCGCCATAAGGGCGAACGTAGGGGAAGAGTTGCTCATAGTGCATATTTTCAAGTTCGCAGCCCGTCCAGCGACCTACTACGCGATACGGCAGCACCTTATCGCCTTTCTTGTAAGCCTCCATATCCGCCGTAGCGCCCTAAGGATTGAAGTAAGCACTTAAGCGCGCCTCCGCCATCACAACGGAAATCTTCTCGCCCGTATAAGGGTTATAAGTCTGCACGCAGACATAATCAATCTTCGGGCCTACGCAAAGGGCCGTATTGCTGGCAAGCGTCCACGGCGTAGTCGTCCACGCAATAAAATAGGGCTTACCCCAAGCCGTCATCTCGGGTTTGGGGTCGCAAATCGCAAACTGTGCAACGACCGTCGTATCTTTCACGTCACGGTAGCAACCGGGCAAGTTCAATTCGTGGCTGGACAAGCCCGTGCCGGCAGCGGGCGAATAGGGCTGGATCGTATAGCCTTTATACAGCAAGCCCTTTTTATGAAGCTCTTTCAATAGCCACCAAAGACTTTCAATATAGCCGGTTTCATACGTGATATAAGGGTGCTTCATATCTACCCAATAGCCCATCTTGTCGGTCAAGTCTTCCCATTCGCGGGTAAACTTCATCACATTCTTACGGCAGTGAGCATTGTAATCTCCGATGCTGATCTTCTTACCGATGTCTACTTTCGTGATGCCCAAGTCCTTTTCTACGCCAAGTTCTACGGGGAGGCCGTGCGTATCCCATCCGGCCTTGCGCTCCACGCGATAGCCTTGCATCGTTTTATAACGACAGAAAAGATCTTTGATCGTACGAGCCATCACGTGATGGATGCCCGGGTGGCCGTTAGCCGAGGGAGGGCCATCATAAAAGACATAGTCGGGTTTTCCCTCGCGGGAGCTTATGCTTTTGTGAAAAAGGTCTTGTTGCAGCCAATCGGCTAAAACTTCCTCATTCACTTTAGATAGGTCTAAATTGGGGCGTTCCGTAAACTTCATACAGCTGTTTATTTTTCGTCTAATAATAATAGTGTGCAAAGATAGCGTAAGGGCGGAGTATTGCAATGTAAGATAATTCTTAAAATACAACTTATTGAAAATAAAGAAGTTACCTTGTTTGTACAACTAAACTGGTAACGATTTGGAAACGAGCGAGCTACTTGGCTTCGCTGTTTTCTGCCTAACAAAGAACGCTTGTTATTCTGTTTGCAAAGATAATACTTTGTTACCGAATAACAAGCGTTCTTGATGAGATATTCTTCTTTCTGCATTTTGTTCAGGCGTGAGTTATAATCCTCTTCCACGTTTTTTCTTTCTGTTGGCTTGGTTCCTGAGCTTGCGCTGCCACGCTGTTTCAGCATAGTCATTGCCCTGTGTGGATGGTGTAATCAAATCGCCTAATCCTTCCACAACTTCATCGGCTGCACTAACAATGGTGTCTGCCACTGTACTAATAGGATTCTGCACTTGTGGTGTGTCATTGTCTCGTGAAATTGAGGAGCGGCTTGGAGGTACGAGTTGATAACCGGTATCAGGGCGTTCGTTCTTTTCTGTTGCCTCCTGTATTGTTTGGTGTGGTTTCCTTGGCTCTTCCCTGTTGGTTGGTTCAAAGTTTTTCTGCAGGGAACGGTAGCCGAACTCCCTGCCGATTTCGGATGCCTTGAATGATTGTCCTGCGTATGAGAACTTCAAGCCATAGACCTTGCCCTGCTTGTTCTTCATGCGCTCTATCGCGATGCCGTTCTTGTTCAACTCGTAAAGGAACATGGAATGCCCAGTAATACCCATACCTTTGTACTTGTCAAGCAGGGCATAGCAGATTTGCTGTACCTGCTGTTTTGTCTGCTCTCTTATTGGACTGGCTTTTGGCTCCTGATGCTGCTTTTTCGCCTTGACCTCCTTTGCGATGGTCAAGTGTTTCTCCCTGCTGATTTCTTCCGCCACCCTTGCTGCCCTATTGCTCACAAAAGTAGTATCATAGACCTCTCCGTACAAACTGATGCGGTTGGCAATGATGTGAATGTGTCTGTTGTCGGTATCCTTGTGCGTTACCGCCACCCATTGGTGGTTGTCAAGTCCCATTTGCTTGGCAAATAAATGGGTTATCCACATGAGTTCGGACACTGACAGCTTTTTCTCGTCCTGCGGTGCGATGCCTATTTCGATACGGAGAAACTTGTTCCTGCAACGACTGTTGTAATCGCTGACCACTTTCATTTCCTCATAGATAGCCTTTGGCTCCCTGCTGCAAAGATTGTGGAAGGCAAGTCGATAGCCAAGCTTGCCCTCTCTGAAGATATAGTCTAAAGCCGTGCTGCCGTGCGCTATCGCCTTACATTTTCCTATCATTTCTTGTTAGATTTAAGACCTTATATACCTCATCTTCCACACGAAAATGAGGGTCGTAAAACCGCTTAAATGCTTCTTTTGCACATAGTGATAGGTTCTTTGTGATGAGTACCCACCTTTCGTCCTTGACCTTGATGAGATTGGATACCTGTCCATAGAACTTTCCTGTATGATGGAGAATGGCAATGGCTTCCCTCTCATTGTCTGTCATCTTGGGAACGGCTGTTACTTCTCCGTTAAGGAGTATCTCACGGCAGTAATCTGAGAACTTCCGCCCTGCACTTTCCGCTTTTGACTTGATACGCTGCTTCTCTTCTAAGGTGCATCTTACCTTGATGAACTCCGTTTTGTTCATCCGCTGTTCTTCCTTATCCTGTTGCTGCCATCGGGCAGCTTTTCCTTTGTATCTTTTCATATAAGTTTCTTAGAAAGTTAATCATTGTAGATGATTCATTGTTTCTTAATTCCTGAATACTGACCGATGAGAACGGAGTGATTACGGTCTTATCTCCCCGACAATCGAACGAGGGGAGCAAGAGCAGTTTGTGGGTACAAACTGACGTCTTGCAATGTCAGCTAACGAAACGTTTACGCATAAAGCGTTTTGGTTATTAAAAGCGAATGCCGTGCATTCAGTATCTAACTGCGTTCGTAGCGTTCCCACCATTCAGTGTTTTTAGCAAAAGTTCGTTGCCTTACTCTCTGAAAAGTGTCGAGGGTTTTGAGTGAAAGAGGTGTTCCTTTTTCTGAAACCCCTCGACCATTTTCTTGCGGTTCACAGTTTTCTCCATTTCTCTACATCCTCACCGTATTCCCCCAAATGGATGCGCACGATGTTCTCCACGAAACTTGAAAGATTGCTACCCCTGTCACCCAACCTGCGAACGATGAAGTCGGCACGTTCCTGCGTCTCCCTGCTCAGGTAAACCGCCTTTCTCTCACTTAGCTTTGTCGGAACGAGGAACGCCTGCTTGTATGCGTCGAGTGTCTCTTTTCTCATCTTGGCACTGATGCGTTTTTGAACGGTTGCATGCTCTGTATGCTGTGCAGGCTCGGCTGGCGTAACATACTTTATGACATGTTCTGTTCCTTGTTGTTTTTGCTCTTGAATATTTTTCATTCCCTTTGCTCGAAATTCAGCGACGGTTTGTTCACTTGAACTTTCAGCTTGGCTCATACTGAAAGATTTCCTGATGGTATTTTCCATTTCCTCTTTGCTGACTGTTTTCTTTTCCATACCTCTATCTTATTTTAAGTTTGACTTGTTTTCTTTTGTTGCTTGTATTGGGAGTTTTCTCCAACTTTTTCTGTTGCTCACGGACACGACTGACATGAAACTCGTTGAGGTCTTTGAAGTCTCTATAATACACTGCCATATCTTCTACCTTAAAACCTGTGTTTACAAATTCCTGCACAGCTTTTCGACCTGCATCGTCATTATCAAGAAAAGCACGAACAGAGGTTATATTTCTTTTATTCAGGTAGTGAATACTTCTTACAACATTACTCACGGAATTCATCACAAGGCATTGGTTGGTTACTTCCTCTTTCATTGAAAGGAAAGAAAGAAAATCCATAAAGCCCTCGAACAGACAGACAGGTTGTGCCTTGTCCTCAAATATAGGGGTGATGTCTTTCGGGGCAATCGTTCCCTTAAACAAATGATTGTCCCGTAGTTCATAACCACCTGAAGAATTGGCAAAGCCGATGGCTTCATATCTTCTTTCCCTTACCTCGTAGCTGATACATTTGAGAAAGGGTGTTGCCTTTTCTAAATCAATACAGCGTTCCTTTTTGAGATACTCCTGCAGGTGCGGCGGCAAGGTGTCTGAGATGCTTGTCAGTCTCCTTGTTCCGCTTGCTGTTATATCCTTTCTTTGATTTGGACTGATAGATGTTTCTCTCTTTGAAGAACAGGAGCAGTACGCTGTATGCTCTAAAGCGTTCTGCCCCAAACGGCAGATGGCTTCCGAGAGCGTGCAGCCTTCCAAGCGTATACAAAGGTCGATGATACTTCCGCCCCTGCCTTCGGCATAGTCTATCCAAAGGTTCTTTTCCGTGTCCACCTTGAAACTCGGATGAGTTTCCTCCCTGAGTGGTGAGCGATACATGACATAGGTAGATGTTTTACGGACAGGCCTAATGCCTTTCCTTTCGAGATATTCCACGATGGAATATCGTTTGATTAGTGATAAATCTTCTTTTTTCATTGTTTTGATACTTTAATGGGTTGAATGATAATTATTTATGCTTGTCTGTTTTATGGTTTTACCGTTTCCAAAGTTTTTCCCCTCCAAACTTTTTCATCTTTCTTCTTACTACATATTATTTTGTGATAAGTGATTGATAATCAGTATTACTTTGTAGTATAAGACAATACTACACATTCTACTACATTTGACTACTACAAGTTTGAAGGAGCGGGCAGGGCAAGATTTTCCTAATCTTGTAGACATAGATGGGGCTACCACCGTTTCTTCGTTTGCTCACCTTTATATATTCTGCTTTCTTCAAGGCTTCGCCCATACGTTTGGTAACAAGTGGCTGGTGGGTATAAATACCCAAATAGGTGAGTATCTCCGTAGTGGTCATTAACGAATAGTTTTCGTCCTCCGCTGGTTTCTCGAAGCAACGCAGCAAGAGTTCCATCTCAGCGGTCTGTACCTGAAAGTCCTCACTCTCCCTGTATAGTTCGGCAATCTCTTCATCATCAAACCAATAGCGGAAACCTGACTTTAGCAGGGCTTTGGCTTCAGCATAGACATTGTCCATTGAAATACGCTTGGCTTTCTCT
>ERZ772956.410-NODE-410-length-33251-cov-9.155832_pt1 | contig 33251 bp, 30 predicted proteins | sample MGYA00580683_ERZ772956 | MGnify/ENA primary metagenome ERZ772956 (study PRJEB29015, sample SAMEA2738077) | human oral metagenome | biome: human oral; feature: human-associated habitat; material: saliva | place: China | collected 2212 ... | reverse complement strand
ATACTTTCCGGAAACCTACAGGTCAATCCGTGAAAATCCGCGATTCCGGACACACATTTTGACCCTTAACCCGTGGCCGGCATGTTTATTGTGCCCGCACTGATCTGTATCCCCATTGGTTTGTGGGGCATGTGGTTTGGTAAAGATGAGCCCGGCGAGCTGGGTTGGGATAAGCCTGAAGCTATTTTTGGTGAGCCTGAATCCAAGGTAGACACTGTCACCACCTCCATGTCTAAGGGCGCGATTGTGTGGAACTATGTGGTTAAGAACCCGGCTATCTGGTTCCTGTGCATTGCAAACGTGGCGGCTTACTCGGTGCGTATCGGTATTGATAACTGGAACGTGCTTTACACCTCTGAGGCGCTGCACTTTAGCAAGCAGTGGGCGGTTAACTCTACGGTTGGCCTGGAGCTGGGCGGTTTGGCTGGCTCGCTACTGTGGGGTTACTTCTCTGACCGTTTGGGTGGTAGGCGCGCGCTTACTGCCGCCATTGGTTTGGGCCTGGTGATTATCCCGATTCTCACCTACTCCCAGGCCACTACGCCGACGGCGGTCTACGTGTCTTTGTTCTTTATCGGTTTCTTGATCTTTGGGCCGGTAACTCTGATTGGTATTTGCGTGATTGGCTTTGCACCTAAGACTGCCACGGTGGTGGTTAACGCGGTGCCGCGTGCTTTTGGTTACATCTTTGGTGACTCTATGGCCAAGGTGATGCTGGGCTATATCGCTGACCCTGAGAAGGATGGACTTAACATTTTGGGCTACAACCTGCACGGTTGGGGTTCTACCTTTACGGTGCTGATTATTTCAGCGGCGGTTGGTTTGGCCTGCTTGCTGCTGGTGGCGCTGTTTGAGGAGCGCATGATCCGTGCCGACCGGGCTTTTGCTGGCGCTGACGGCAAAGACGGCGAAGACGCCCAAGGCGAGAAAGAAGGCTAAAAATGGCGGCTGATAAAGCGAGTGAAGCTAAGGATCTGGCTTTAGAGGATTTGCTGGAGCTAGTCTGCGACTTGCTGGCTGGGGTGCGCCAGACTGTCCTAGATCCCGGTTTTGAGCTGGATGTTGAAACCAAGTCCAACCGCAATGACCTGGTTACGGCGGTGGATAAGCGCATTGAGGCCTACATCAGTGAGGAGCTGGTGGCGGCCACGGGCTACCCGCTACTGGGGGAGGAAGGCCACTCTGTCAGCTCATTTGCGGGGCGGGTGTGGGTGCTTGACCCCATTGATGGCACCATGAACTACGTAACCACTCACCGCGACTACGCCATTTCTTTGGCCCTGTGCGAGGATGGGCGCCCAGTGCTGGGGGTAGTGGTCGACGTCGTCGCTGGGCTCACCTATACGGCTATCGCTGGGCAGGGGGCTTACTGCGACGGGCAGCCACTGGCGCGGGTCAATGAGACGCGTGGGCGGCGTGAGGTTGTGATCATCACCGACATTAAGGAAATCGTGGCTTTGCCGCGATTGACGCGCTGCCTGGTGGAATCACGCGGACACCGCCGCTACGGCTCGGCGGCGCTTGAATGCGTGGAGGTGGCCGCCGGTAGGGCTGGCGCCTTTGTGCACATGTGGGTATCTCCCTGGGACATCGCAGCGGCGTACCTGATCTGTGTAGAAAGCGGCGTGACATTTACTCGCCTGGACGGCACGCCTTTGGATGTGCGCTACCCCGGTAGCGTGCTGGTGGGCTGGCCACAGGCCCACACTGAGCTACTCTCGGCGCTAATGCGCCAAGTGGAATGAGCTTTGCGCGATAGACTAGCCGCCAGGGCCCCCAAAGCAGGGGGCCCTGGCGGCAGTTGCAATCAAACGTAATCAAATCACTTGCGAGTGCCTTGAGCGGACGGAGTGGTAGCTGATGGAACAGGAAATACCTGAGAAGCAGCCTGGGGAGGCCTTAAGGGAAATGCTGGCTAGGTCGCAGCAGATAAGCGGACAAGTGCCTCCAGTTATGCAGCAACCAATGCCCTTTGTGCCCCCGCCGAAAAAGGTGCTTTCTGCTAAGGGTAAGCGTAAACGGCTGATTTTATTTATGCTGGCGCTTTGTTTTGCTATTCCGGCAGCAGCTCTGAACTTCAGTCCATTTATTTTATTCGATATTATTGCGGGCGTGCCGGGAGATCATAGTACTAATGGTGATGGCTGGGATTTGAGGGCTTTCGGGGCGTTCATAACTATTACGCCGATAGGGGTTGTTGTATCTGCTATTCCGGTAGCTATGATGTATCTGGCTACCAGGGTTAAAGAGTGATCTGGTTTCGAGAATGTAGTGGCATTAAAGAGGTCTAATAAATGTGCGAGAGTCAGTCAGAAAAAGCGTTTAATGAAAAACTGGCTAGGTCCGAAAAGGTTGCTCAGATAGGTAAGGGCTCGCGGGAATTAGGCCGTCAGAAATACGAAATCTTAACAGCGCTTTCAACTGTATTTGTCAGGATTGGGCTGTTTCTGATAGTTAGTCCACTTATAGTGTTTATTGTTACTCTCCTTGTTTCTGAAGAATATAGCAGTGGTGTAGGTTGGGCACTCTTGATGTTTTTAATATCTTTTTTTATGTTGGTACCTTTTGGATTTTTATTTCTTATAGTTGCTGATTTGGTGGCTTTTTGCGCTCGAGGGTGTGGGGGTGGTGTGCGGGGGTCTGCGCATCGTGGCTAGGTAAGGACTGAGGTCTTTCGATGATGAGGATTCATATGTAGTTCATCTGAAAAATCTCGATACATTTAGTGCTATCTTTGAACGCCCTGGCCTAAGCGTTCCTCGAAACTGTCAGATTAAAGCTCCAATTACATCTCCAATTATGAAGGGGCGCTTTGTTTAAAGTAATAAAAGCTGTGCTGAAATATCGATATGGCGTAGGAGGGCTTAATGTTGTAGTAACTATAAAAGATAAGAATTTCGAAAGTGGTTAATCGAGAATCAGATGGTAGCTAATTTTGATAAAACTTTGTTATGTTTAAGCAGTCAGTTACCCAGCTTCCTGTGAGTAAACACGAACGAAAGCGACAGATCCTGCGTATAATTGCGACACGTAGCGCACTGGTTGGATTTGTTTTAATAATGAGTCTATTTGTTGCGACCTGCTTTGTTGGTACTGTTCTGGGAGATCATGATGACTGTGGTGATAGCTTGTCCTGGATGGTTGCAGGTTGCTATCTCTAAAGAGTAACTACCACCAAACAGCGGGTAGCCCTAGCGGCTGCTAGATTTGCGCCGTCGCAACATGCTGATTTTGGTCGCAACATTTGTTCGAACCACACGCAACCTTGAGCTAGGCTTAGCTTGCCCCTCTTTGAAGCGGCCAACACTACCAGCTCACCTCTTTTAGCGGCTTATGGCTGGCAAGTGATTGGGGTTAGAAGGGAGGTGGGCTTATGTCCGGCAAGTCCAGGACTGGTCAAGGTAAGCAAAAGGCCCGGAAGGAGAACATTGACACCGCGAATGTCACTGCTCTCATCCAGGCCCTAGCGGCTTTGATTGGAGCCCTCGCGTCACTGCTCATCGCTCTTAAGTAGCAGTGGCTGAGGCAGTCAGTCCTCTTTAAATAGGGGATTGGCTGCCTTCATTATGCCTCATGGCCATTTACTGCCTCCAGCCTTTTTTCTGGGCTGTGAGCTTAAAATGTTGCTCTAATTTTGAACCACCACTTGCCGGGGGTCTTGCTAGGCTTATTTTGCCCTCTTTTAAGCGGCCAACGTTCCCGGTACATCTTCTAGTGGCTTATGGCTGGGAAGCGATTGGGGGTTTGAGAGGAGGTGGGCTCATTGTCTGGCAAGTCCAAGACTGGTCAAGGCAAGCGAAAGGCCCGGAAGAAGAGCGTTGACACCGCAACTGTCGCTGCTCTCATCCAGGCCCTAGCGGCTTTGATTGTAGCCCTCACGCCACTGCTCAAGAACTAAAACAACAGTGGTTAGAGGCAGTCAGCCCCCTCACGGGAACTGGCTGCCTCCATTATGCCTCATGAGCCTCTGAAATCTCTAGTCTTTCATAGGCTGCTAGCGAATAGTGACCAGTTAGCTAGTTACCAGCTAGTGACGACGTGAGGGGCGCTTTTCGCAAGCAATGCCGTCCTTATCGCGGTCTAAATCAATTCGGTAACCGGGCTCGCCACGGTAAATAGGGGCAGCTCCGGCATTCCAGGCTTCAGCGCAGTTGCTGTAGTAGACAGAACTGGACTCGTCGGCGGGCGCTTCGGCTTCCTCACTGTTTTCTTCCGACTGAGATTCAGATTCTGGTGCCGGTGTGGGAGCGGGTGCAGCTTCAGATTCGGGAGTGGGAGTCGGGGTAGGTGTTGGAGTTATTGTGCATGCGCCTACTGTCAGCAAGAAAAAGCAATGAAGCCTATGATCAGCCTTCTGGACTTCATTTTATAATTGCTGAGTTTGTGGAAATAACGAGTTCTGTAGAAATAAAGCAAAACCCTCACCAAATCTTGGTGAGGGTGCGCTGTCTGAAAAGTACCCCCTGAGGGACTCGAACCCTCGACCTGCGGATTAAAAGTCCGTAGCTCTAACCAACTGAGCTAAGGGGGCAGGCCTGCTCACTAACGTGCCGGCATCTTATGGATGCGAGCAACGCTCGACGGGCTTTTGAAGTGGCCCGCAGCGAACTGACAGCCCCTATCATAGCGGACTTGTTAGCCTACGTCTAAAAGGAGGCACGCATGACCCGCCAATTCCACCGCCCCGTCCTCATGGAACCCGCCGAAGCTGAACGTTACACCGGCGCTGAAGACACCGCCGCGACTTCCGCTCTGGCTCACCAAAGCGCCCAGCTACTCATTGGTGGCTACCTTGGGGCGGACACTGACACCACGCTAAGTGCCGCTGGACTGCGAAAAGTTGTGGCCTCTCACGGCGTAGATGTGATTGGCGAGCTATGGGCCACCAGCCCTGCGGGCACCTTACCTGGCGCGCTTTGGCGCCTACTACTGCTACGCGAATGGATTGAGCGTGACCCGGCCCTGGTAGAGTCACGTTACGCCACGGCAGTAACTATTAACGACGACGACGCTGCTGCTCAGGCCCGCTTTGAGGCCGCTTTATCCCAGGGGCAGCGGGTAGACAGTGTGGCCCAGGTGCAAGCCCAATTAAACGAGCTGCTGCTAGGTGGTGGGTCCGCCGACAGCCAACGGACGTCGTCGCGCCGGTCCCAGCTGTATCCCACGCTACTAGCCAGCGCCGCACTGCTAGAGCGGCTCAGTCGCGCCAGTGAACAAGACAGCTGGATCACTGACGAAAACGACCCGCTTTACGACGTGGTCACCGCCCGTGCTCGCGCCCTGGCCACCACCGCCGCCGAGCTACATGAAGCAGCCAGCAAAGCCGCCGTCGGGAAACTGGATTAATCCCCAGGGGCATTAACACCCAAATATCAGTACAATATTCCTGCAAAGATTAACCTCTATCACTGACAGAATACGAGTATGCAAGATCACGCTGCACAGGATGTCGACGTCGAAGAAGCCAAGCGCACCGACGCAGCCATAGCCGCCGTTATTGAAACCGCAGACCCCCGAGATTTCGAGGATGATGCCGGACCCGCCTACGCGGACGAGGACTTCGAGGAGGAGGCGAGCTCCGACACTGACGCTAGCGGTGTTGAGGCTGCTATCGAAGTGCTTGAAGCTGGCGAGACTGGCGCCGAAGAAAGCGTTAAGGCTAGCGCCGGGGCAGATGCTCCGCCAGCTAAAAACACTAAGAACTCAAAGCGCGGCAAGGCAGCCAAGACCTCCACTGGCGCAAAGGCGGCTGACGAAGCTGGTTCGGCTAAAGCTGGCAGCGCTAGTGCTGCTGGTGGCGCTGGGGGTAAAGCCGACGGCGCTGGCGCGGGAGCTAAAGTCGATGCCGCCGCTGGCGCCAGTGCTACTGGAACCAAGGGTGCTACTGGCGCTAAAGGCGCCAAGGTAGACAGTGTAAAGGCGAGCGGTAAAACCGCCGCCAATGACGCTAAAGCTGACACAGTCAAGCGCGCCGGTGAGACAAAAGATGCCAAGGTGAGCGGCGTCGTCGGCACTCAAACCGCAGGCAGTACGCAACTAGACGGCGTCAAGCCAGCAGAAGCTGTAGAGGTAGTAGACCCCTCAAGTAAGGAGTACTGGGCGGACATCGACCGCCTGCAAGAAAAACTGCCCGCGCTAGACAAATTCCCCGAGCGCTTCGTTGACCGGGAACTAACCTGGATGGACTTCAACAAGCGCGTGCTGGAACAGGCCCAAGACCGCAGCCTGCCAGTACTCACTCGCGCCTGGTTCCTCTCCATCTTCTCCTCCAACCTAGACGAGTTCTACATGGTGCGCGTGGCCGGGCTAAAACGACGCATCGCCGCCGGAATCACCCCCGTACGCGCCTCCGGGCTGGACGCCAAGCAGGTGCTAGAGCTGATCACCTTGCGCGCCAAAAAACTCACCGCCGCCCAAGCCGAGCTATTCCAAAACGACGTACGCCCGGCCATGGCCCAGGCGGGCATCGAAATCACCGACTGGAAATCGCTAAACCAGGAGGAGCGCGACAAGCTCACCCGCTACTTCCGCTACCGGGTCTATCCGGTGCTGACCCCGCTAGCGGTGGACCCCTCGCACCCCTTCCCCTATATTTCCGGTCTGTCACTGAACCTGGCAGTTATGCTGCGCAACCCACGCAGCGGCAAAAACCACTTCGCCCGCATCAAACTGCCCGACTCCCTGCCACGATTCGTGCAGGTGCCCGGGCGCGAGCTAACCAACGCTAAACCGCGCAACCTGGCGCTCATCCCACTTGAGGAAGTCGTGGCCTACCACCTGGACCATCTCTTCCCGGGCATGGAAATCGTGGAGCACCACGTCTTCCGCGTCACCCGCAACGAAAACCTCGAAGTTGAAGAGGACGACGCCGAAAACCTGCTCACCGCCATGGAAAAAGAGCTGGGCCGCCGTCGTTTTGGGCGGGTAGTGCGCCTGGAAGTAGAAGACTCCATCAGCGACTTTGTGCGCACCTACCTGGTACGCAAGCTAAACATCACGCAAGAAGACGTGTTTGTCTCGCCCGCGCCACTGAACTTGTCTGACCTGTCCGAAATTCATGACCTGGACATCCCCGAGTTCAAATACAAGCGCTACGTGCCAGTCACCCCGGCCGGGATCAACCCGCGCGAATCGGCGCGGCCCCGCAGCATTTTCGCGGCCATCCGTGAGCACAACATTTTGCTGCACCACCCCTACGACGCCTTCTCAACCAGCGTCCAGGAGTTCATCTCCCAGGCCGCCCACGACCCCAAGGTACTGGCCATCAAGCAGACCCTGTACCGCACTAGTGGCGACTCACCCATTGTTGATGCCCTGATTGAGGCTGCTGAACTGGGCAAACAGGTTGTGGCCATTGTGGAAATCAAGGCCCGCTTTGATGAAGAAGCCAATATCGTGTGGGCACGCAAGCTTGAGCGGGCCGGTGTACACGTGGTTTACGGCATGATCGGGCTTAAAACCCACTGCAAACTGTCGCTAGTGGTGCGCCAGGAAACTGACGGCCTGCGCCGCTACTGCCACGTGGGTACAGGCAACTACCACCCCAAGACCGCCCGTGGCTATGAGGACCTGGGCCTGCTGACCTGCGACCGCGACGTCGCCCAAGACCTGACCACGCTGTTCAACCAGCTTTCAGGTTATGCTCCGCGTGCCCGCTTCCGCCGCCTGCTGGTAGCTCCGCGCGGCCTGCGTAACGGGCTGCTGGAACGTATCAAGCGCGAAATTGACAACCACTTGGCTGGGCGTGAAGCCTGGATCAAGATCAAGGTTAACTCCATTGTTGATGAGCGCATTATTGACGCCCTCTACCGGGCCTCGCGTGCGGGTGTACGCGTTGACCTGGTGGTTCGCGGTATTTGCGGGATCCGCTGCGGAGTTGAGGGCTTAAGCGAAAATATTCACGTCACCTCAATCCTGGGCCGCTACCTGGAGCACTCGCGCATCTACGCCTTTGCTAACGACGGCAACCCCGAGATTTTCATTGGTAGCGCTGACCTGATGCACCGTAACCTGGACCGCCGCGTGGAGGCCCTGGTTAAGATCACCCAGCCAGACCTGGTGGAGCGCCTGCATTGGCTGATTGACCTGGAAACCTCCGGCCGCATCAGTGCCTGGCACCTACTTCCCGACGGTACCTGGCAGCGGCGCACTCATGACGACGACGGACAGGAGCTTGAGGACGTGCAAAACGTGCTGATGTCTCAGGCCCGGGCCCGGGTTAAATGAGTCTTGCAGCTAAGGCTGGTGCGCGCAGCAAGCTAAGTAAGCCGCGTGAGCAAAGCAAACGCGGCAAGCCGGCAGAAGCAGACAAGCGGCAAGCCGGGCAGCAAGACAAGCGCCAGGCCAAGCGCCAGGCTAAGCGCCAGGCCAAGCGCCGCAAGAAAAACTTGCGGATCAAAGCCTCACGCCGCCCGCCGGTGCTAGCCGCCGGCGCGCTGGTGTGGCGCCTTAAAAACGATAAGTTGCAAGTGCTGGTAGTGCACCGCCCGCGCTATGATGACTGGTCTTTCCCCAAGGGTAAAGCCGAACCCGGTGAGTCCATGGTGCTCACCGCCATCCGGGAAGTAGCTGAGGAAACCGGCCGCCAGATTGTGCTGGGGCGCTACCTGGGCAAGGCCCGCCGTCGCCTGGTAAGTGGCCGCAAAAAACGCACCCTGTACTGGGCGGCCCAGGTTTTACCTGAGGCTGGCCCAGGGGAGGGGCTGCGAGCTGCGGTAAAACCCGCGTCCAAGCGTGAAATCGACAAAGTGCGTTGGTGGAAGGTGAAAAAGGCCGCCCGCAAGCTCACCCATGCTGACGACAAGCGCCTGCTGGCGCGCCTGGTGGACTGGTATGAGAGCGGACAGCTGCAGGTGCGTAGCTTGGTGCTGGTGCGTCACGCCAAAGCGGTTAGCCGCGCCACCTGGGGTTATGGGATTAATAGTGAGCTTACCCGGCCTTTGGTGATGGGTCGGGGGCAGGCCCAAGCCCGGGACGTTGCGGCTCTGCTTAGCGCCTATGGGGTGGGGCAGCTGGTTTCTTCGCCCTGGAGGCGCTGCGTTGACACCCTGGCGCCCTACGCGCATGGCTGCGGCCTGGATTTGCGCAGTGATGAGGCGTTCACTGAGGTTAGCGCCTTAACGGCGCCTGAGATTATGCAGGCTAACTTTCGGGATCTTCTGGAGCGCGGCTCTGGTGGTTCGCTGGTGCGTGAGCCTGTGGGGTGGCCGGAGCCTGAGCACGAGTCTGGGGCCCTGCTGACGCGTGAGCCTGTGGGGTGGCCGGAGCCTGGCTATCCGCTGGCGCTGTGTGTGCATCGCCCCTGCTTGCCGCTGCTTTTTGAGACTCTACGTGAATATATGGGCCCTGAATTAGCCACTAAGCTCCCTGATAGTGATCCTTGGTTGCGTCCAGGCCAGGCGGTGGTGGTACACCTGCGTCACCGGCCTGCTTCGGTGCAGTTAGGGACGACGCCGGAAGGTGACGTTGCAGCTGGGGTGGGCGGCGACGTCGTCGTTAAAGGCGCCCGGATAGTTGCTCTGGAACTGCATTAAGACGCGGATCGCTGGTAGCTGCGCTAGGTGATGGTGGCCTGCGTGGCTGCCAAGCAGGGCTGGCAAGACTGGCGTCTGCTGGGGCGCGGCCACTAGGTCACGGCCACCACCACGGTTGCCAGGATGCGACTGTCGGGGTGTGGTGTCCAGGTGCAGTTACTAGGGTGCGGTTACTTATAAAACCGTCCGTTACTGGGAAGTCGTCCGTTCCCTATAAAACCCCATGGAAAAATTATAGGGAAGGGATGATTTTGCCTGTATTTGTGTGCCTGTATTTGTGTGCCTGTATTTGTAGGCAGCAAAAGGGGGCGTACCAGTTAAAACTGATACGCCCCCTTAAAATTTGCCCGCCTTAGCCGGCCTGGGCATTAAATGTGGTCTTGGTGAGCGCTAGGCAGGCAACGCTTGCCGTCCTCGGCCGGCAGGCTGTCATCCAGGCCGGGGTTACCGGTCACGGTCAGCTGCCAGTACATGTTACGTACGCTGGAACGGTGCAAGTAAACCAGCTTGCCGTTGGGCATACGGTAAGTAATCACGAAGACCGGCATGAAGATCAGACGGGTCAGGGTCTCAGACAGACCGGTCTGGTTCAGGGTCAGGGCCATGGCGAAGGGACTGTCAGCAGTCAGCTTCAGGCCGTCAGGGGACTTGGCCCAGGTACCGTGGTACTCACCAACCCAAGCGTTCCACTTGGTGTTTAGGGTGTTCTCAACGGTGCCGTTCAAGGTAGTCAGGGTGGTGAAGTCACCAGCGTCAACCTTCTTCAGCACCGAAGCGGTGTCGGGGCTGTTACGCAGGTCGGTCATGGCCTTCTGGGTCAGCGGAGTCCAGGAACCGTTGGTGGCCCAAGAGTCCCAGGGGTAGCCACCCTCGTTACTGGAGGAGATGTTGGTGAAGGTCGGAGTGTCACCGTAAGCAGCCTTCGGCAGCAGGAACATAACCTTGGTGCTAACGATGCGGCTGGGGTCCAGCTCAGCGCCACCGGGGGCAACGGTGATGTCCAGACCGTTCTCGCCGGCGTCAGACTTGGCGCCGAAGTAGAACTTGACACCCTGCCTCTTCAGGTAAGCAGTACCAACGCGGGAAATCTTGGGGTCGTTAGTAGCCCGGCCACCACCCAGGGTGTTGTTCCAGTTGATTTTGCCGTTAACGGCGTAAGGCCAACCACCGATTTCCTCACAGGTTAGGCCCTTACGGCCGGCAGCCACACCCGCAGCGTTGATGTTGGCGGGGGTGCCGCGCATCTTCATGTACATCTGGGCCACGGGGATGATGTCATTAGGGGAGGTAGCGGCCTGAGCGGCAGCCTCAGCCACTAGAACAGCCGGAGCGGCCCAGGCAGAGCCCTTAACAAGGGTACGACGCTTGATTTCAGTCATTATTAGAGAAATCCTTCAAATGGGTAGGGGAAGATATGTAGAGATTACATCCAGGGGACCGGAACAAAACTTTACCTGTTCAACTACTTGAATGCTATGTGATCTAAGTCTTTTGTGATTGTGAGACCGTCTAGATTGGCCCCTGAAAGGTCTCAGATTTGCAACAAAATGCATTAAGCACCTTTATAAACTCCACTTTTTGCCCAGCTCGTCACATGTCTAAGTAAGTCGGGACTAATTGCCCGGCATGTAGATTTGGGATAAATTCCCGTAGCAATGGTGCTCACCTGCTTAGACTCCAGTCTAAACTAGTGGTACCCCCTCCCAGCCGTACCACGGAAGTCATATCTCCCCCACCCCTAAAACCGGTGTGACTCCGTTGTCGGTCTCCCTTAAGCAGAACTATATCTATGTCAAAAATAGGAGACAGACATGCCTAGCGGTGTAGAACGTCGGCAGGTGCTGCGTGGAGCAGTATGGGCTGCCCCAGCAATTGCGGTGTGCGCTAGCGCCGCAGCCGTCAATACCTCTCAGCTAAACCCGGTCTATTCCGGTTATAGCTGGAACCAAGGTGCTCCAGCCAACATCCCTAATGGCTACGATCCGCGCCAGGAACGTGATGCGCGCATCAATGCTGATCAGACCTATTACTTCGGGTTTTACAACAATGGCTCCGATGGTAATGAAGAGTTTGGTCCGGTTGGTTGGCCTAACGTTGACGGCTCCACTTACCCCACCAAGGACACCGGTCTGGCTAGCCCCAATGCTGGTACGCCGGCCAACCTAACCGGTCTGTACCAGGTGTTCTGGATTAACACGGCGGAGTACTCCAACATCGACTGGCAACCGGTTACCGGCAACACCGATGGCATTAACTGGCCTACCACCTCACTGAACTTTGCTTCCTGGTCTAAGCCGGAGGCTAAAACCCTGGCTGGGTTGCTAGCTGATTGGCGTTTTAGCGATCACGCTAAGGCAGTCCAGGCCAAACTGGGTGCGGATATCGGCAACTGGACGCCTTACGTATCCACTTTCTCGGGCACCTGGCGCTATGAGAAGAATGACCTGCGCGCCAAGACTAACGCCCACTTCGGTGCAGTGCTGCACGTACACTCCAACAACACCCCGCTAACTTCCTTCCCGATCGTTATGGGTGCGGTGGTTACCATGAGTGAGGTTGGTAGCCAGAACGCCATCACTAACGCCAACAACTCGCCTGTCCTCAACCACATCCCGCTCTCTGGTGTGGTCAGGGGTGGAGGCCGCTAAGGTCTTAGCTCTCGTCTATATGACGGTTCTCCAGGGTCGCGCTCATTGAGTGCGGCCCTGGGTGTTTTTCTTGGGTAGCCTGGCGCAAAGTGCAACAATTGAACTATGAGTGGATTTGAGGTGCCTGACTATACGCAGGCAATCAGTCAGTTTGTTGTTGATTCTCCCACTAGCTACCACGCTGCTCAGGCTGTGGCCACCCGCCTGGAAAAGCGCGGGTTTAAGGCTGTAGATGAGACTGTGGCTTGGGATAGTTCCATTCCGGCGCGCGGATATGTGATTCGCGACGGCGCCATTGCGGCCTGGTGCCTACCTAGCGCTCCCAGTGCGCGCACTGGCTTCAGGATTGTGGGTGCCCACACTGACTCTCCGGCGCTCAAGCTCAAGCCCCAGGGTGCGATTGTGCGCGAAGGCTGGGAAATGATCAACGCCGAAATTTATGGTGGCGCCCTAGAAAACTCCTGGCTAGACCGTGAAGTTGGTTTGGCAGGACGTCTGACCACCTACGACGGCGCCGTCCACCTGGTGCGTACTGGCCCCATTGCCCGCACCGCGCAGGTGGCTCCCCACCTGGACCGTAGTGCGCATGAAAACTTGCACCTAGACCGTCAGGCCCACATGCTGCCGCTAACCGCCCTGGCTGGCGAGGCGGTAAGTTGCCACGACATTGAAAATTACCTGTGTGAGCAGGCTGGTATCAGCCCTGATCAGCTAGCTTTCCACGATGTGTTCACCTATTTGGTGCAGCCTCCCAGTGTCTTTGGTTTGCGCCAGGAGTTCCTGGCCAGCTCGCGCCTAGACAACCTCTCTAGTGTTCATGCCGGCCTGGTTGCCCTGGAAAACCTGGCTGGTACAGAAACTGACGCTGCGGTGTTTGTGGCCTTTGATCATGAAGAGGTGGGTAGTGGCACCCGCTCGGGTGCGGGCGGTCCTTTCCTGCAGGATGTTTTGCATGGTCTGGCTGCGGTTATGGGCTTTGTGGGCGACGGCGAGCGGGCTTTGCTGGCTCGCTCTAGCTGCATTAGCGCCGATGCCGGACACAGCGTTCACCCTAACTATGGCCAGCTGCATGACCCGCAGGTGCGTCCGCTCATCAACCACGGGCCGCTGCTGAAGATTAACGCTCGCCAGCGCTACGCTACCGACGCGGTAGGTGGGGCTATCTGGAAGCGTGCTTGTAAGGCGGCGGGTGTGCCCACGCAGGATTTCGTTTCCAACAACTCCGTGCCTTGCGGTACCACCATTGGTCCGATTACTGCTTCGCGTCTAGGCATCACCACTGTTGACGTAGGTATTGCGCTATTGTCTATGCACTCTGCCCGTGAGATGTGCGGTGTTGAGGACGGCCCCTACCTGGCTCGCGCTCTACACGCCTACTGGGCCGAGAACTAAACCAAGTCGCGCACCAAAACTGCGCCAGCCAAAACTGGCAGAGTGGCGCATTAAGCTGCGCCAAGTTTGCTGGGGCTACGCCAGGCGAGACTGGTTAGCCAAAGCTTGCGCAATAAGCAGCACCAAATAAAATGTGGGGCCGCGTATACCGTTCGGTATACGCGGCCCCAACGCTAGTCATGTTCACTAGTCAGACTAACTAGTCATGTTCGTTGGTCATATGAACTAGGTAGACTCACTAGTCACACTAGCTAGGCAGACTCACTAGTCATAGTTTTGACTATATGACTGTATTAATGTTGTCCGTAGACATTCTGGTAGCGATCATTAAGCTGCTTGATCATGTCATCAGGTATCCGCTTAATTTCACCTAGCGTACGTGCTAGATAAGCGGTGCGAGCTACCTCTTCGCACATTACCGCAGCTTTTACGGCGCTACGTCCATCTTTACCTACGGTGAAGGGGCCGTGGTTGGCCATCAACACCGCCGGTGAATGGCAGTTGCGTAAGGTTTCAACAATTCCGCGCCCGATCGAATCGTCGCCGATAATCGCTAGCGGGCCCAGTGGAATGTCACCTCCAAACTCATCAGCCATCATGGTTAGACAGCAGGGGATAGGTTCGCCAATTGCCGCCCAAGCTGTGGCGTAGGAGGAATGGGTGTGCACCACCCCGCCAACTTCAGGCATGTGTCGGTAGACGTAGGCGTGAGCTGCCGTATCCGAGGAAGGAGCGAGCCCGCTAGCGTCGTCGTCAAGCAACTGTCCTTGCAGGTCACACACCACCATGTGGGCAGCCTCCATACCCTCATAGGGCACACCGGAAGCCTTAATCACAAACAGGTCTGTGCCCGGTACTCGTTCAGATACGTTACCGGCAGTCCAAACTACCAGCTCCCAGGCAGGTAGTAGTGCGTGTAGCTGTGCCACTACCTGCCTGGTGCGCTCTACTTGAGCGCGCTGGGTCTGGGTTAGATCGGTGAGTTTCACTCCTGCGGCTTCTTAGCGGCTGCTCACTCCTGCGGCTTCTTAGCAGCTGCGCGCTTGCGCTCAACCGCGCGGCGACGAATGTCCTTGAGGCGGTGCATAACCTCGTTTTCGCCGCGACCGAAGTAGTCGTGCAGCTGACGGTACTCGTTGAAGAGCTCGTCATAGCGGGCGGTGCGGTCGTAGTTGGGTACGTATGCAGCCGAAATCTTGCCACCCATGGCCAGTGAGGCCTCCTTAATGGTGGGGTAGAAACCGGCAGCTACCGCGCCGTGGGCAGCAGCCCCTAGCGCCCCACCCTGCTTGGTGGTGGCCACGCTCAGCGGCACACAGGTGATGTCAGCCAGGGTCTGCATGAAGAACGGGTCCTTGATCAGACCGCCGCTAGCCACAATCTCGTCAATCTTGACGCCGGCGTTGGTGAAGGACTCGATAATGGTGCGGGCCCCAAAGCAGGTGGCCTCCACCAGAGCCCGGTAAATGTCCTCAGGCTTGGTGGTCATGGTGATACCCAAAATAGCGCCAGAAAGCTCAGAGTCAACCAGGATCGAGCGGTTACCGCTGAACCAGTCTAGAGCTACCAGGCCGTGCTCACCAATCTCCTGGGCGCGGGCCTTTTCGGCCAGCAACTCAAAGATGCTGATGCCGGCCTTTTCGGCGGCAACCACGTAGGAGTGGGGCAGGGCGTTGTCCAGGTACCAGGCGAACACGTCACCCATGCTGGACTGGCCGGCCTCAAAGCCCCACAGCCCATCCACCACGCCGCCGTCGACACACCCGAACATACCCGGAACCTCACGGAACTGCGGCCCAGAGACGATGTAGCAAGCAGAAGTACCCAAAATAGCGGTTAGCTGCCCCGGCTCCACAGCCTGCACAGCCGCAGCGGTTACGTGGGCGTCAATGTTACCGGTGGCCACGCTAATGCCAGGCTCCAAGCCCATCCAGGCGGCGGCGTGGGCGGTAAGCTTACCGGCCTCAGCACCTAGCGCCAGCACCTGCCCGGGCATCTTTTCGCTAAATACCTTGCCAAAACCAGGCGAGAGCAGCTCCAAGAACTCCTCGCTGGGGTAGGCGCCGTCCTGGAAGTTACGCTTGTAACCGGAGTCGCCAGCGGAGTAAACCAGGTTGCCGGTCATACGCCACACGATCCAGTCCAAAGCGTCCATAAACACGTCAGTGTCTGCGTAAACCTCGGGGGCCTTCTCGTAGGTTTCCAGCACCTTGGGTAGCAGCATCTCTGCAGACAGGATGCCACCGTAGCGGGCCAGCCAAGACTCGCCGCGCTCCTTAGCCAGGGCCACAATGCGGTCAGCCTGGTCCTGGGCGCCGTGGTGCTTCCACAGCTTGACGTAGGCGTGCGGGTTGTTGTTGAACTTAGCCAAGTCACACAGCGGGGTGCCGTCCTCTTTAGCGGCAATTACCGTGGCTGAGGTGAAGTCAATACCAATACCCTTGATCTGAGCCGGATCCACCATGGACTTGGCGATAGCCTCAGGTACAGCGTGCTTTAGCACCTCAATGTAGTCGCGGGGGTTTTGCAGGGCAAAGTCAGCCGGGAGCTTCTGGCCGTCAGCCACGCTCAGTACGTCATCCATGACGGCGTTGGGGTACTCGTAGACAGCGGCGGCCTTTTCTAAACCGTCAGCCACGCGCACAATCGCTGCACGCCCAGATAGCGTGCCAAAGTCAATACCTAGAACGTAAGTCTCTTCCATGTTACTTCCTTGTGTTATGGGCTTGCGTTTTCAGTTTTCAGCACCGCTGACGCGGTCGGTGGGTACAGGTGCGTTGGCCCAGTACCCGCCAGGGGCAAAGAGTTCTTCTACGCATTCGTCCAAAATGCCCAGCTCCCACAGCACATCCAAAATGGTGTAGCGGGTGCGGATCATCTGGGCGCGGGTGTAGGTTTCGCGCATCTTTTCCAGGCTGATACCAATCTGGGCCGGGTGGTAGATGCCGCCTACAGTCTTGAGCACGTCGGCGATTTCTTCAGCGCTAAGTAGCTGCTTGGCTGAGGTTTCCTTGATTTGTGGCCACAGCTTTTGCAGGGTGTGGATGCGCTCACGCAGCTGCTGGGGGGTCAGATACTTGGCGTCGGTCTGCACCACGGCGGCTTCAAGCAGGCCGCTGGGGGCGCTTTGGTTCCACTGACGCACGTGGGCTTCCATACCTTCACGGGTAGGCCAGGCGGCAATACGGGCTTCGACGTCGAGATCGCTGATGTCTTTACGCAGGGCGACGTCGTACAGGGCGCAGATAGCTACCGTGCCCAGGCCCACCTTGAAACCGTGGGTCAGCGGGGGCTCCCAGTCCAGGCCGTGACCTTCCATTTCCCACAGGTGCGAGAACTGGTGTCCGGCGCCCGAGGCGGGGCGGGAGGACTGGGCGGCCTGCATGGCTAGGCCACTCATTAGTAGCCCGGCGGCCAGACCGGCGGTGGCGTCGGCGTCACCAGCGCGTAGCTGGGCGGGCTGGCTGATAGCTTCACGCAGCGGCCCCTGCACTAGCGGCCACACCTGGTGGTTGATGGCTTCTACACCGAGCATGTCGGCAATGATCCAGTCTTCACCGGCGGGGATCTTCTCGATCAGGTCGCCCACGCCGGTGGCCACTAGGCGCTTGGGGGCGGCAGCCATAATGTCCAGGTCTGCTACGACGGCGGCCGGGGCGGGGCAGTTGCGGGTGATCTTGAAGCCATCCTTAGAGATGGAGGCACCAAAGGAAGCGTAGCCGTCCATGGAGGCAGCGGTGCATACCACCATGTAGGGGCGCCCCAGCTCGCCACTGGCTAGCTTGGTTAGGTCGTTGAGCACACCCGAGCCCACTACAACGGCAATAGCGTCTAGGCCGCGTAGCTTTTCGCGGATAATTTCCACATTATCGTAGCCGCCGTAGAGGGTGGGGGTGCCGGGGAAAATAATGTTTTCTTCCAGCTCCACGCCCGCTTGCTTTAGGGAGTCGACGACGGCAGGGCCAGCTGCTACCGGCTCGCCGGCGGCGGTGGTGGCACCTACTGCGTTGAAGGTGTTGTCATCGCCCACCACCACGGCGCGTTTGCCGGGGAAAGTGGAGGCGAATACTTCACCGGTGCGGTGCACGGCGCCGCGCCCGAAAGCTACGGCCTTGGTGTCGGTGGCGTCTTTGAGTGCCTCATCCAAGAGGGCCGCTAAATCAGTCATTGACTTTTCTCCTTCGAAAGTTAACTAGTTGAATGCGGTAGACCCCCGCGCTCTTTAGTGGCGACCGCCAAAGAACTTGTCCCAGGGGATCTCTAGCGGGGCGTCGTCGACAATGATGGCGTGTAGCGCACGCAGCAGCGGGAAGTCATCTTCACTGATAACCCCACGCTCTGTCAGCGGCGCCAGAGCCCCACCGATTACACGAATGGCGGCCACACCCTCCATGGTTACCCCCTTCATGTGGGTGTCGCGCACCTCAGAGAAGGGGATGCCCTGGCCCACGAACTTGCCGGCGCGCACATTGCGTCCACCCATAGAGGTGACGAACATGTCGCCGACGCCGCCTAGGCCCTTAGCGGTGGTTACGTCGCCGCCCAGCAACTCAATGAACTGGGTGAGCTCAGTTTGCCCCTGGGCGAAGATGGCGGCCCCGTAGTTGTACATGCGGTAGCGGTCGTTTTCCTTGCCAGCCTTGGCTAGCAGGCCGTCAGCGAAACCGGCGGCGAAAGCATAAATATTCTTGGTGGCAGCGCCTACCTCGTGACCAATGAAGTCCGTGGAAGTCCAGATGTGGTAGTAGTCGGTGGCCCACATTTGCTGCAGTTCATCCAGGCTGGCCTGGTCTTCACCGCAGAACACCACGCAGGTGTCGTGGCCTACCGCCAGCTCACCGGCAATCGAGGGGCCCACGATTGCCGACCAGGTAACTTGGCTGGCTAGAGGCTCACCCACGGCTGCGCGCAATACATCAGGGAACATGGTCAGCGTGCCGTCCTCAGCGGCCTGCATACCCTTGGTGATGGACAGGACCTTCATGCCCGGCTTTAGTAGCGTGGCCAGGTGCGCCCCGGCCCAGTCAACTCCGAAAGAGTTAACGCCGCTCATGGCCACATCTGCGTCAGCAAAGGCAGTTTCAGCTTCTTCCAATTGGAAAGCGGTTACATTCTCAGGCATTTTCAGCCCCAGCTCCGGGTGGATGCCGGTGCGCTGAATTGAGTCAATAATGTCTCGGTCTAGGTGGGTGCCTACCAGATTCACCTGGTGCCCATTGTCAGTCACCGGGAAGGTCAGCGCCGACGCCATAATGCCTGCCCCGAGAATTGCAACCGTGCTCATACAAACTCCAAACCCCATTGTGCAGTTAGTGATTTGTGGATCACAGTTCAGAATTTTGCTCGCTGGGCTGCAAAGACGGGGAAAAGACGGCAATGTGGGCACTTTGTAAATGCAACAGCGCACGAGCGTGCAACTGGCTGCGCGGGCGTGGACAGGCTGCTGTTATTTGCTGGCGCTTAGAAAATCCCTGCTCAGGGGCGGTTAGCGAAGTGCTCTAGTAGGTTAGCGTCGCCACCTACCACCAAAATATCCTCAGCGCCCACCATGGTTTGTGGGGTGGCGTACTCAAAATGCTCACCTGGGCTCATCAAACCAATGATGGTTACCCCATAGCGCGAGCGCACCTTGGACTGGCCGATAGTGAAGCCGTGTAATTCGTGCGGAGGGCGCATTTTGATAATGGAAAAGCCGTTCTTTTCCATTTCGATGTAGTCCAACATGCGTCCGGACACTAGGTGGGCGGCGCGTTGGCCGGCGTCGTATTCGGGGTAGACCACGTGATTGGCGCCGATGCGGTGCAAGATGCGGCCGTGGGTGGCGCTGATGGCTTTGGCCCAAATTTGGCCGATGCCTAGCTCTACCAGGTTGGAGGTGATTAGTACGGAGGCTTCCAGGGAGGAGGCCACCCCCACTACGGCGGTGCCAAATTCGGTGGCGCCTAGCTGTTCTAGGGCTTCCATGTCAGTGGCGTCGGCTTCAATTAGGGGGATGCGTCCGGACCATTGGCGTACGGTGTTGGGGTTGTGCTCAACTGCCAACACTTCGCGCCCTAGACGGTCAAGGGTGGCGGCGACGGCGGTGCCGAAGCGGCCAAGGCCGATTACGAGTGTGGAGTCTTGATGGTTCACCTGGGGCATGGTTCTAGTTTAAGTCTCGCTGTGATTTTGTCTTGTTTGGTCTGGGCGGCGCTAGCGGCGACGGCGTGGGGCGGCCAGAGCGGCTGGGTGCTGCAGGGGAGCGGCGGCGTCGTCGTTTTGGGGCGCTAGCCGATCATGGGGCGCTCTTCAGGGAAGCGGATGACGCGGCGTCGATCCCGCATGGCCAGGGCACTGGCGGCGGTCATGGTGCCGGTACGGCCCACAAACATAAGCACTACCATTACATACTTGGCTTCAATGGGCAGTAGCGGGGTGATGCCGGTAGAGAGACCCACGGTGGCGAAAGCGCTGATAACTTCAAATAAGACAGTGTCAAGGGAAAGGTTAGTTAGCCACAGCAGCATCAAGGTAGCTACCACCACGATGGAGGCGCCCACGAAGGCCACGGCCACCGAGACGCGCACAGTGGAGGTGGGTAGGCGCCTACCAAACACTTCAATGTCGCTGTCGCCGCGCGCTTCGGCCACGATCGCCAGCACCAGCACAGCCAGGGTGGTGACTTTAATGCCACCGGCGGTGGAGGCTGAGCCACCCCCAATAAACATTAGGAAGTCTTGCAGCAACCAGGTGGTTTCGCGCATCAGCGAGGTGGGAATGGTGGCTAGGCCGCTAGAGCGGGCGTTTACGGAGTTGACGATGGCGGAAAGAACCTTGCCGCTGGTGTCTAGCTGGCCGTAGGTGAAGGGGTTGGTCCACTCGAAAGCGGTGATAGAGATGGCGCTAATTACCGAAATAATTACGTAGGTGGAAATGGTCATTTTAGAGTGCAAAGACAGCTTGCGCGGCATACGCCAGTTACGATGCACATCTAAAATCACTGGGAAACCAATTGCCCCCACAAAAGTACCTACGGCGATAGGTAAACACATCCACCAGTCGCTAGCGTGGGGTGCTAGGCCATCGGGCATAATCACAAAGCCCGCATTATTGAAGATAGATAAGGCCATGAAGAAGGCATACCAAGCGCTTTTAAGTAGCGGGTAGCCTAGCGTTAAAAAGCGCGGGAACAGCACTAGAGCTAGGGTGGCCTCAACCGCCAGGGAGGCGATAATTACCGCGCGCAGCAGCGAGCCGACGTCGCCCAAACGGGACTGGTGCTCATCGGCGGTAAGCATTCGCTGGAACAGACCCACGTGGCGCGAAACTGCCAGGGACAGCAGTGAGGCGATAGTCATAACCCCCAAACCGCCCACGGCGGTGGCCAAAATAATGCAGGCCTGGCCGAAAGTAGACCAGTAGGTGGCGGTATCAACGGTGGTTAGGCCGGTTACACAAACCGCGCTGGTGGCAGTGAATAGGGCGTCAACGAAGGGGGCACGCTCGCCGCTGGCGGTGGCAATAGGCAGCTCAAGTAGGCCTGTGATAATGACGATAATTGCGGCGAATAGGCATGTGGCTAGGCGGGCGCTGGAGTGGCGTCCAACTCGCTCCAGCCAGGTGCGTATATCGGTAAACGCCCGCACAGCACGCGAAAACAAAAGGTCACCTTACGTTTTGCAGGGAGCATGGGGGCTAGCGGCAGGGCGCTTGGTAGCTTGCCAGGTCTGCCGGTAGGTACCCACACGTATCTTTCTCTACTTACCTTAACCCAGTTGGCATCTGGGTAGTTGGCCCTAATTTATATGGAGGTTTCCAATTTGGCTGATAGGCGCCGTCACTGTAGTTAAAACGAGATTCAAAACGGCTGTATTTGCCAGCTTAAACCGGTATAGTTACATCGATCCCGCCAATGCGGGCCCGACCCAAGGACAGGAATCAGCGCGATGGCACAGCCTCAGACTCCCGCCTTCATGACTGTGGCGGAAGTAGCCTCCATGATGCGGGTGTCCAAGATGACCGTGTATCGCCTGGTGCACTCGGGTGAGCTCCCCGCAATGCGTGTGGGACGTTCTTACCGGGTGCCCGTGGCGGCTGTCCAGGAGTTCATGGCCAGTGGCTTAGGTGATTGGAGCCACGGCGACGCGGCTGCATTTGGCTCCTGAGACGCGTTAAACTCATTTGGTCACGTATGTGGCCGGTGTGCCCGGCCGCAACCGATCATGGTGCCGTTGGGCACGCTTAGCAAGACTGTGAGGTTCTCATATGGGATCTGTTATTAAGAAGCGCCGTAAGCGCATGTCCAAGAAGAAGCACCGCAAGCTGCTTCGTAAGACTCGCCACCAGCGTCGTAACAAGAAGTGACGCCTGGCACGTGAGTGCTTGGATGGCTGCTATCCCTAGGGTGGCAGCCATTTCGTTTATTTAAATAACTACCTTCACACCACGATTTACTTTATTATTGAACTACTTTGTTTTGCTGGCTGCTTGGGCCGCACAATCTAGTAAGAAATGAGAGCTTTAAACATGGCCTCCAGCTGCGGCACTGGTGCAATTTCGGGTGCAATGGGTATGGGCGACGACGTCGCCGCTAGCTCTAGCGTTGCAGGCGGCTGTGGGCAGGGAGCTGCACCTAAAACGACCGCTGCGGGCGCCGTCGTCGGCTGTGGGCAAGAAGCCGCCAAGGTAGTAAGCGAGCCAGCTAGCGATTGTGGGCAAGAAGCCAGCAATGCCACCGGCTGCGGGCAGGGTGACAAGCGCCTACTAAGCGAGGCGCAAATGCGGGCCTGGAGAGCCTTTTTAGGGGCCAGCACACTGGTGTCGGTGCGCCTAAACCATGAGCTAGACGAGGCCGCCGCCATCTCCATGTATGAGTATGAGATCCTGGTGCGCCTATTTGAAAGCGAAGCCGGGCGCGTACGCATGAGCCAACTGGCTGACCAAGTCTCCTACTCGCGCTCACGCCTAACCCACACGGTAGGGCGGCTAGAACGTGCCGGCTACGTATTGCGTTCCTCATGCCCTAAGGATCGACGCGGCGTCTATGCCCACCTAACCCAGGCTGGCTATGAGTTTTTGGCTCAAACCGCGCCCATTCACCTCGACGGGGTGCGTCGCCATCTAATTGACCGTTTCACTCCCAGTGAGCTGGCCACACTAACTGAGCTGCTGGAAAAGATCACTACCGACGCAGACTTGGCACACTAAAACGTGCTCAGGCTCTGACCCTGGCATAGAATTGGCGCTATGGTGCGCACAACAATTCACGTCATGCGTCATGGCGAGGTAGATAACCCCCAGGGTGTCCTCTATGGGCGCATGCCTGGCTACCACCTGACCCCTCGCGGCCATGCCATGGCCCAGATGGTGGCAGATTACCTAGTGGAAACCAGCAAAGATATCACCGTGGTAACCACCTCGCCCCTAGAGCGGGCCGTGGAATCGGGGGCCCCCACCGCCGCCGCTTTTGGTATTAAAGCTGGCACTGACGCGCGTCTAATTGAGGCCGAAAACCACTTTGAGGGCGTTGCCGTAAACCGTAACCGTTGGGTGCTAGCCCACCCTGAACACTGGGCTTACTACATCAACCCGCTGCGCCCCTCCTGGGGTGAGCCCTACACCCAGCTGGTGGCGCGTATGAGCGCCGCCGTGCGTAGCGCCCTGGTGCAGGCGCGTGGCCATGAAGCACTACTGGTGTCACACCAGCTACCGATCTGGTCACTAAGCCTGTACCTGCATGGGCGCCCCCTGGCCCATGATCCGCGCCGGCGCCAATGCTCTTTAGCATCCCTGACCTCTTTAACTTTTGAAGACAACACCCTGGTGGGCTTGGCCTACACTGAGCCAGCGAATGCGCTGCTGCGTGAAGCTGAAGACATGGTGCCCGGCACCGGCGTGGCCGGGCTGAAAATCGGTGACGGCCAGGAGCGTGCGTGAGCCAGTCGGCGCCGCACCCGCAGCCCCAAGATCAGGGGGCTACGACGCCTCCCGGCGAGTTAGTGCCAGCTGCTAGCCGCACCCTGCAACCGCGCCCCCAACCCCAACGTCCCTGGACCGGCCAAGACTATGTTTGGTGGAATACCGCGCAGGTGCTCACCGCTGTGCGGGCAGGTTTTAAACCCAACCCGGTCTCTCCAGTAGTTGACCCGATTCGCCCCACTCACAGCGGCGAAGTGATTCTGGGTTCTTGCGACGGGGAAATCCTGGCTTTTAAACGCGGTGACAACAGCAACTATCAGCCTATGCGCGGCTTCTTTTTAGCTGGCGGGGCTGCCGGGTTGGCGCTGATGGCTGCCTTCTTTGGGGGACAGGCGGTAGTTAATTCTCGTCGCAAACGCCGCGCCGAGCGTGACGCGGTTGAAAAATGGCGCCACCTGGCCAACGCCCGCCTGAGCGTATCCACCCACGGCATCTACCTGGGCACGCCTGACGGCGTGATGTTCATTGGTTACCAGCAGATCCGCGAGTGCCAGGTAACCGGTGTGGGTGAAGTGATGCTGGCGGCCACCAATGAGCAGGGCAACGTGCGTTTGAAAGTGCGCGGGCAGTGGGCTGAGCTAGTTATGGTTATTTGGGCTGCTTTGTTTTTGCCTGAGCACCCCCAGTTGGTGGGCCGTAGCTGGCTGCCGGGGGATTGGTTGCTGCATGCGCGCGCCTATAACCGTGAGGTGGACACCAGTAACTGGCCCTAGTTTTCGGGCTGTTCGTCCTCAGTTTTTCCGCTACTGCCTTGGGTAGGGCTACCAGATTTGGGGTTGCTGGCGGGTTTGGTGCTGCTGGCGGGATCATTGGGTTTGCCAGGCTGGGGGCCGCTAGTGGGCTCTGCAGGCTTGGACTGGCCCGCCTGGCTGCGGCTAGCCTGGTCAGGGCTGGTCTGGGGGTGCTGGGAGCGGTTTTGCTGTAGCTGGTCGCGTTGGCGACGGCGTTTTTCGGCTTGCACCTGCTCATCCAATTTACGCAGGAACTCAGGGTCGTCGTCAGGAGCTGCCGGGGCGGAAGCGTGGCGCGACAGATGCAGATCTACGCCTTTTTCCGCAGACCAAAGCCCGCCACTGAGCTGCCCGCCGCGTTTCTCAGCGGCGCTTACCCGGGAGGTAATGATCCAGGCCAGGGGGCCAAGCATGATGGTGGAGAACATTAAAATCAGCGTAATCCACAGGTGTTTAGGCATACGCGCAGGCATGTCCTCCTCGGGTGTGCGTACACAGTCAATGAGGGCATACAGCGCCAAGGCGATCACGAATACCATTAGGAAAAGCCGCATAAGTGCAGCTTAACCATATTTTTGTGACTTGGTAGTCATACTATTGAAAGCGTGAGCCTTTTTCGCATCCAGCGCACCCAAAGTGCAGCGCAAATTGAGGAGTTCGCCCAGCTGTTAGCTAGGCGCATGTCTGCGGACGCTTCCGACGTCGTCGGCCGGGGCGGGCATTTACGTAAGCCGCAAACCTCCGCTCCAGGGCTGGTCAGCCGCAGTAGTTTGAGGTCCGCTGACGTGGCCTACGCCCAGGCCCGTTCATTGGCGAAACAGTATTTGCTCCCTAGCCGCGAAATTATTGTGCCTATCGCACCCCATGAGGACACACGGGAGGTGGCCGCGAATTTGGCGCGGCGGATCCCGGCCCGGGCTAGTGGCCGCAGTGTGGGCGTGGATATGGTGCTGCGTACGTCGGGCTCAACTACCGGCACCGGCAAACTGGTGGGGGTGTCGATGGATGCGCTGGTAGCGTCGGCACGCGCCACCCATAAACGCCTGGGTGGGCCGGGGATTTGGGTGCTGGCTTTGCCCGCCTATCATGCTGCTGGGGTGCAGGTTTTGGTGCGGGCGGCGGTGGCCGGCACGCACGTGTTTAACGCCTATAAGGAGGGCGGTTTTGACCCCCAGCATTTGGCGCAGGTTATCGACGCCGCCTGTGTAGCTGCTGCTGATTGCGACGCCGGTTCTTCCTTTGACGACGACGCCGTTAGTTCCTGCGCTGGCGGGGAGGCTGAGGGGGCGCTCGCTGCTGACGACTCCGGCAGGGCTTGCCCGGTTTATACCTCGCTGGTGCCCACACAGCTGCGCCGGGCTTTGGATGATGCGCAGCTGCGCGGCGCCTTAGCGCGGCTAGATGCGGTGCTGATTGGGGGAGCGGCAGCTGACGCGCAGCTATTAGAGCAGGCCAAAACCGCCGGGATTAAGGTGATTACCACCTATGGCATGAGTGAAACCTGTGGCGGGTGTGTCTATGACGGTCAGCCTCTGCCCGGGGTGAGTATGGAGGTAGATCAGGCCACCGGGGCAATTTGGTTGTCTGGGCCGATGCTAGCCACCGGCTACCTGGGTGATGAGGAGCTAACTAGACGCTGCTTTGTTAGCCGCCCCCAAACCCAGGTAGACCAGGAGATAGCTGGCATGAGTGAAACTGCCAGCGCGGCCGGGGAAAACGCTGAAGCAGGTAGGGCTGAGGCAGGCGTTGAAGCTAGCACTGGCGCTGGAGGGACGGATAAGCGTTGGTTCATTACCTCTGATCGCGGCCAGATTGTAGATGGGCGCCTACAGGTACTTGGGCGCCTAGATGACGTAATTATTAGCGGCGGCATCAAGGTGGAACCCGGCCCGATTGAGGCCCTACTGGCCTTAAACCCGCTGGTGAGTGAATGTGCGGTGGTGGGTTTACCCGATCTGCAGTGGGGACAGGTAGTGACCGCAGTGGTGGTGCCCGCCTCAATGCCTGGCCTGGGCCGGGTAGATGAAGGCGCTATTATGGCCCAAATCCGCGTCTATCTGGAACAAAAACTAAGCGGCGCCCGATGCCCCAAGCAGGTGCTGCTAGCTGACACGCTGCCCTATAAGGGTATCGGTAAAGTTGACCGGCGCGCCCTGGCTCAAAGCCTGGCGCGCGCATAACCAGCTAGAAGCATAACTAACCTGCTGGATTCTAGTGGTGGTTGCAACACGGTCTGATTGATTGGAGTGTGTTGTGGCTAATCTAGGGCGTGTTTATGACGGGGTGGAATACCCCTTGCGTCACGAAGCTTGTAAAGCTAGGCATCGTGCTTATGTACAAGCTCTTGCTGAGGGTTTGAACTTTACCCAGGCAGCCCACGCGGTGGGTGTTTCAAAACGTACGGGCAAGGTATGGCGTAACGGTAGAACGCGTTCAAGTGGTAGGTGTGAGCGTGCCAGTATCGCTGCGCAAGCTGACTGGTACCGTCTGTACATGAACTGTCGTCCTCACCAGGTAAACAAACGATTTTTGTCTTTAAAAGAACGGATGCTTATCGCTGACTGGCACAGGCAGGGTATCTCGATGCGTCAGATAGCCCAACGTTTAGGGCGTTCTGTTTCTACCGTGAGCAGGGAACTAGCCCGCAATAGCATCACGCGTGGCTCTTATAGCCCGTATATCGCTCATATGCGTGCAGAGCGAAGGCTTAAACGCCCGAAAAAACGTAAGTGTGATGACCCGCGTTTGTGGGCTGTTATCTGGGACAAGCTCACTGCTAGGTGGAGTCCGGAGCAGATTTGTGTCTATTTACGTCGGTGTTTCCCGGATAATCAGAGTATGAACCCGTGTGTGGAGACGATTTATCAGTCCATCTTCATCCAGGCTAAAGGGGGCGTTGCGTAAAGAGATTGCTTCTCTTATGCGTCAAGGGCGTACTCGTAGGCGCCCGGCTGTATATAGCCGTCAGGTGAGGCCTCGGTTTAAAGATCCTATGGTGATGATCAGCCAGCGGCCTGCTAGCGTTGAGGATCGGGCGGTTCCTGGGCATTGGGAAGGTGATTTGATTATTGGGGCTAAAGGGCGTTGTGCTGTTGGGACGCTTGTGGAGCGTTCTACCCGCTATACGTTGTTGCTTTATTTGCCTAATGGTCATAGTGCTGCTGAAGTTCAAGACGCGGTTATTGCCAAGCTTGCGGGTTTGCCTGATTCTTTGCGGTTGTCGTTGACTTGGGATCAGGGTAGTGAGTTGGCTCAGCATCGTAAGATTGCTTCACGGTTGGGGCTTGAGGTGTATTTTTGTGATCCGCATTCGCCTTGGCAGCGTGGTACTAATGAGAACACGAATGGGTTGTTGCGTCAGTATTTGCCTAAGGGGACTGATTTGTCGGTTTGGTCTGAGGCTGAGCTTGATGTGATTGCTGGTGAGCTTAATGATCGGCCGCGTAAGACGTTAGACTGGGATACGCCTCGGGAGCGTTTTGGTGTGTTGTTAGCAGCGTGAAGGGTGTTGCGACCACCCCTAGAATCTGGCGTTTCTCCTGGTCACAGGGGGGGGCGACACGCTGGGCGTTAGAAAGCACTGAGCGCCAAACGGTGCATTAAGACCATCCGTCCACGCCGCCTATCGGTAGTGTCATAGGTGTAAGCAATTTGTTTGGTAGCAGTACTGCTGGAGGGGCCGGTTGTGAGCTGTCGTCAGATGCTAAGTGTTGAGGATCGCGCGGCGATATATGGTGGGGTTGGAAGCTGGCTTGTCCCAGGTGCGTATCGCCCGCTCGATTGGGCCTAGCCCCTCAGTGGTGTGCCGTGAAATCGCCCGCCACCGGCGGTCCTGACGGCGTGTACCAGGCCCAGGACGCCGACAGAGCGGCGCAGGTTACCAGGCGCCGCCCCAAGGAAGCGGCTCCTGGACCGCGATGAGGCCCTGCGCCGCCGCGTGATTGCTGATTTGTCCCAGGGGCGCACGTCCCGCCAGATCAGCGGAAAAGATGGGGCCAGTGCGTGCGCGACCCTGGTCGAGCGCACCACCCGCTACCTGATCATCGTGGCTCTGCCTCTGGGACGCGGGGCCGACCAGGTCTGTGACGCGCTCACCCGCCGCATCCAAGGCCTACCCGAAGGAGCGATGCGAACACTGACATGGGATCAGGGACGGGAAATGGCCCGCCACCAGCGCCTCACCCCAGGCACTGGCGTGGAAGTGTTTCGCTCACCCCCACAGCCCCGGGGAGAGGAACCAACGACAACACCAACCGACTCATCCGCCGCTACCTGCCCAAAGGAACCCCCATCACCAGCCACCAACCCTACCTCGACGCCATCGCCTACGAGCCGGGCAACTGCCCCAGAGCAACCCTCGGCTACCGCACCCCCACACAAGCATTCAACCAACTCATTGCTACCACCCATTGACACCGCCGCTCATGTGTTAAACAATATATTCAGGGTGCAATCCAGTCAAGATAGACAAAGTCTCCACAAGGTGATTGCGGTTGTCAAGGCAGCATTGATAGCGCCTCTATCATGGTCGACACTTGTCCTCAGGTATGTTGGGCGCAGATGAGCATGTCACTCCTTACGGTGTCGCTTGTCGACCATGGCGGTCGACAATCTGATCCAGAGGAAGGGACAGGATGTCTCAGAAAATCGACAACAAGGGAGATGGCAACCAGATCGCTCAGTTTGGTGGGGACCTGAACGGAACGCTCAATCAGATCAACGGCACGCGGACATTGGCGTCCCTGACACTGCCTGAGCTTGGCAAGGAGTATCTGCTGGCCGATTCGATTGTCTCAAGGGAACGGAAGTCAAGACTCAAGACATCAGCAATCCTGGTGTTGGTGTGCCTCCTGTGTTGTGGCATCACTGTCGTCATGTACAGCCTTCTGGGGAGCCCGTCGCTGAGCGAAATCATATTTGGTCTGAACAACGGATCGAAACTCGAGCTAAGTATGAAAGTCACGCTGGGGGTTTCCCCAATCGGTGCTGCCATCTCACTGGTGTGTGCATACGCCAGGATGAAGATCCCGAGTAAGCTTGAGGTAGATCGGAAAGAGCATCGAACGGCGGCCTTCATGGTGGCACGCCGGAGGGGCCTTACCAAGCGAGAGTGGCACGAGGTCGTTGAAGCCGCCAAGCAGAGCTAGATGTCGGTAGGTGCGGGAGGGTGTGCACACTCGTGTCTGTACATCCTCCCGCGCCCGCTCACAATCGCACAAATGCGCACTTATGGTGCGCATCAACGCACGAGTGTGCATCGCTCCAGCAAGCAATGAGGCGGTTCGCACCAATCTGTATCGTACTGTATTTATCTAGGCTAACGCCCCCGCCCATACGTCTGACAAATCAGCCCACAACCAGCCCGCACGCACCCCACAACCCCGCCCCGGCCTCGTCCGAAGCAGACCTAAAAAGTGAACGCCACCACGAAAAATGGCTTAGGATGGTGGGCGCGCCGACGAACCCCAATGACGGGAACGACCGGCACACCACAGTACCCAACGCAGCAGCAACACACCAACCAGCAGGCCGCAAGGCCAGCACAGCGCGGACGCACCGTCGCAACCGTGCGCAGCCGGAGCACAGCGGGGGAGCGGCACCGCAACGCGGCCAGCCGCGACAGCCCGTCGTGACCCAGCTCGTCGCGACCCGGCACGCAGCAGCGCCGCGATGCCGCACCACCGCGCCGCACCACCGCGACGGCTACCCGCAGCGCGCATAACCACAACCTCAACACCGATGTTGACCACACCCAGAGGAGTCACGATGAAGTCCAGGCTCGCAGCAACAGCACTCGTCACCATATCGGCAAGCGCCCTCGCACTCGGCGCTTGCACGACGGACGGGGGCACCACGACCACGGGCGGCAAGGCCGCCGGAGATGGCAACTACACGATCGCCGTCGTCCCAAAGGACGCCACCAACCCGTGGTTCGTCCGTATGGAAATGGGCGTCAACAAGTACGCCGCCGACACGGGCATGAACGTCTTCCAGAAGGGCCCCGCTGAAACCGACGCCACCATGCAGGCCCAAGTCATCCAAGACCTCATTGCCCAAGGCGTCGACGCGATCTGCGTGGTCCCCGTCGACCCTGGTGCCATTGAACCCGTCCTCAAGCAGGCCATGGACGCAGGCATCGTCGTCGTCACCCACGAGGGCGCCTCGCAGGAAAACACGATGTACGACATCGAAGCCTTCAACAACACGGAATACGGCGCGTTCATTATGGACAACCTCGCCGAGGCCATGGGTGAGGAAGGCGTCTACACGACGATGGTCGGTCACGTCACCAACGCCTCCCACAACGAGTGGGCGGACGGTGCCGTGGCCCACCAGAAGGAAAAGTACCCGAAGATGACGCTGCTCGAGGCCGAGCCCCGCGTCGAATCCCAGGACAACGGCGAGACCGCCTACCAGACCGCCAAGGAAGTCCTCAAGAAGTACCCCGAAGTCAAGGGCATCCTGGGCACCTCCTCCTTCGATGCGCCCGGTACGGCCCGCGCGATCGACGAGCTGGGCCTGAAGGGCAAGGTCTTCACCGCCGGCACCGGCATGCCCGCCGCGAACGCCCAGATCCTCAAGGACGGCTCCGTCTCCACCCTGACCCTGTGGGATCCCGCGAACGCCGGCTACGCGATGGCCTCCCTGGCCACGAAGATCCTCAACGGTGAGACCATCGAAGACGGCGTGAACCTAGGCGTCGAAGGCTACGAGAACATGCACTTCTCGGAAGGCTCCACCAAGGTCCTCGAGGGCACCGGCTGGCTCAAGATCACGAAGGACAACGTCGACTCCCTCGGCTTCTGATCCGCAAACAGGCGACGACCACCGAGGCTCCACGGCCTCGTCCCTCGCTCCATTGACGAGGCCGTGGCTGGGCCACTCCCGCGCGTGCACGGACGCTCGCGCATCCTTGTTCCTCCTGCGCGCGACGCCCGCGCGCGTGGGGGTGGCCTTTGGGCGGTGGCATGCGTCGGAAAGGACACCACGTGGACACCCCAGTGCTGGCGGTACGACACGTCAGCAAATCCTTCGCGGGCGTGCGAGCCCTGGTCGACATTGACCTGGAGATCGCGCCCGGAGAAATCCACTGCCTGGCCGGGGAAAACGGGTCGGGCAAGTCCACGCTCATTAAGGTCATTTCGGGCGTGCACACCCCCGAACATGGGACGGTCTCGATTGACGGCCGCGACTATTCGCGCCTGACGCCGGCCGCCGCGATCGACGCGGGCGTGCGCGTCATCTACCAGGATTTCTCGATTTTCCCGAACCTCTCCGTTATGGAGAACATTGCGCTCGGCAGCGAAGTGGCCGCCGGGCGTCGCCTGGTGAACCGTTCCCGCATGCGTGAGGTCGCGCGCGAGGCCGTGGCGAAGATCGGCTTTGACGTGGACCTCGACGAGCTGGTCGGCAACCTGTCCGTGGCCGACAAACAGCTCGTCGCCATCAGCCGCGCCCTCATGGGCGACGCGAAGCTCATCATCATGGACGAGCCGACGACCGCCCTCACGAAGAAGGAAGTCGCCGCCCTCTTCGACATCGTCCGCGACCTCCAATCGCGCGGCATCGCGATCCTCTTTGTGTCCCACAAGCTCGAGGAAGTCTTCGAGATCGCGCAGCGCTTCACCATCCTGCGCAGCGGACGCAAGGTCATCACCTGCCCCAAGGAAGAGCTCGACCGCGCCAGCTTCGCCCGCCACATGACCGGACGTGACTTCGACGAGGCCCCCTACCGCACCGGCTACATCGACGCCGACCCCGTCCTCGAGGTCCGCGAAGCCACAGTCGCCGACGCCTTCGAGAACGCCTCCCTGAGCGTGCGACCCGGGGAGATCCTCGGCATCACGGGCCTGCTGGGTTCGGGGCGCACCGAGCTGGCCCTCTCGCTCTTCGGGATGCTGCCGCTCGACTCCGGGACTGTCAGCGTCGCAGGCAAGGACGTCACCTTGCGGGGCGTGCGCGACGCCATCAAGGCCGGCATCGCCTATGTTCCCGAGGACCGCCTCACCGAAGGCCTCTTCCTCTCGCGCTCGATCGGCGACAACATCACGATCTCCGAGATGGAATCCTTCACTAAGGCCCTCGGATTCATCGACAAGGAAGCCATCCGCGCCGAAGAGAAACGGTGGGTCGAGCGCCTCGGCATTCTCACCCCCGACCCCGATAACGCCGTCAACACCCTGTCCGGCGGAAACCAGCAAAAGGTCGTCCTAGCCAAGTGGCTCGCCACCAACCCCTCCGTGCTCATCCTCAACGGGCCCACCGTCGGAGTCGACATCGGAAGCAAGTTCACGATCCACTCCATCCTGCGCGAACTCGCCGCGCAGGGAATGGCCATCATCATCATCTCCGACGACATCGCCGAAGTACTCACCAACTGCTCGACGATCGCCATCATGCGCGCCGGACACCTCAGCGAAGCCATGAGCCCCGACACCCTCACCGAGGCCGAGCTGACCCGGCTCCTGTCCGAGGACCGCGCCCCGGCCTCGTCCACCGAAGGGGGAGAGAACTAATGCCCCGACTCATTACGAAAGTCCTCCACGCCAACGAATTCTGGGTCTTCCTGGTCATCGCAGCGCTGAGCCTGGTCATCCAGGCGCGCTCCGGGCAGTTCTTCACGGCGAACAACCTGGTCGACCTGGCCGGCGCGATGGTCGTCCCCGGCCTCTTCGCCGTCGCCGCGCACCTCGTCCTCGTCTCCGGCGGCATCGACGTGTCCTTCCCGGCGCTGGCCTCCCTCGCGGTCTACGTGACCACGAAAGTCCTCGTCGACAACGGGTGGAACGGGCCCGTCATCGTGCCCTTTCTGATCGCCGCCGCCCTCGGTGCGGTCCTCGGCGCATTCAACGGCATCTTCACCTCGAGGCTGACCGTGCCGACGCTGATCATCACCCTGGGTACCGCCAACGTATTCAACGGCGTCATGCAGGGTGCGCTCAAATCCGTGCAGATCAACACGATCCCCGAGTCCATGCGCTCCTTCGGAT
>ERZ772956.406-NODE-406-length-33316-cov-7.880040_pt1 | contig 33316 bp, 28 predicted proteins | sample MGYA00580683_ERZ772956 | MGnify/ENA primary metagenome ERZ772956 (study PRJEB29015, sample SAMEA2738077) | human oral metagenome | biome: human oral; feature: human-associated habitat; material: saliva | place: China | collected 2212 ... | reverse complement strand
TTTGACTTAGTTTCGGCCTTTTCCCAGGGAGCTAGTGGTCCACTCGACGGAGTGGACCACTAGCTCGCGGCCTCTTCCCCAGTTTCCGCCTTTTTCCAGCCCCCTACATAGCCAATGGCCCACTCCTCTGAGTGGGCCATTGGCGCAAACTATTTTAGCGATGAATATCGGTATCTTCCTGGGTCCACTGGGTCTCTAGGTGGCTAACGTAGCGGAAGTCTTTGGTATAGAGTTGCATGCGCTGGCGAATAATCTCGTACCAGTCGGCGCCCTCGGTGACTGCGTAGCGATTGTAGTCGGCCATAGGCACCGTTTCGTAGAACTCGGCATTCTCGGCGCCCGTAATATAGATTGGCATGAACTTCGGATCAGTGACGGTTACTTGGCCGTCTTCACCGCGTTTGAACGTCACCTCGGTGATGCCCCCTTGCTTATTAGCCGGGTAAATTTGGCCCGACATGAAGCTAGCCTGGGAGTAGATGGCAAAGGTCTGCTTGCCGTTAAACCACTGCATAGGTTGCAAGACATGCGGGTGGCCGCCCAAAATCAATTTGACGCCAGCATCGCTCAGGGCTTGGAAGACTTGCTCCTGAGTTGGATCTGGAGTAGTGTCATATTCCTGACCTAGCTGCAAAGTCACCACCACAGCATCGACCTTGTCTTTGAGGGCCTTGACATCTTCTACCATCTGAGGCAGGTCTACCAAGTTAATCAAATAAGGCTGGTCTTCTGGCACGGGCACGCCGTTGGTACCGTAGGAATAGGTCAAAATCCCTATCTTAATGCCATTCTTCTCGATAATACGTGGGGTATCGTGATCTTCCTGGCTCTCAAAACTCCCTACATAAGGCATCTGCGCCTCTTTGAGGTTAGCAATAGAGGCTAGCGCCCCACGCGCCGAATAGTCCAAGGTATGGTTGGTCCCGTTAGTCACCATGTCCACACCGATGGCCTGAAGGGCCTTAATAATCTGCTTAGGCGCATTGAAGGAAGGGTAACCAGTCACCGGATACTGAGGGTTGGCCACAATAACTTCCATATTAGCCAAAGTCACATCGGCATAGGACATGTAAGGGGCAATCTGCGCCAACATTGGATAGAAATCATAGGCGCCCCCTGGATTTTCCCAGCTGATGCCGTCCTTGTGGAGTCGCTCGACCGCTGATTTGTAGAAAGGATTCTTGACGCTGGCCATTTCGCTGACAAATTCATGCAACAAGACATCACCTACTGAGCGTAGCTTGAGCTCCCCTTCTTTTCCTTCAAAAGGCGTCTCCTGGTCCTTGGCCTTGAGACCTACTAGAGGCTCTGCCAAGACCAGAGGCTTGGACTCACTTGAGGAGCTCTCGCTGACCACTGACTCCGATTCTATGTTCTGCAAATGATCATGGGGCTGGCCCGCCAGGAGGCCAATCATGGCGAAACCGGACACCAGGAAGAGAACAAAGGCAAGCGCAATAAGTTGCGGACGATACTTACTGAAAAACTCTGATTTCATAAACAAGACCCCTTTGCTGGAAGATACGTTCTATAATTACAGAAATAAGACATTTATATTACATATTTTACATCTGCCCGGCCAAGCTCGTCAAGCCATTGTCCTAAAATTTGCCAAAAAATTTAGGCGAATTTTCGCCCCCCTCTGCAAAAGCAAAAAAACGGCAGAAGCCTAAGCCTCTACCGCTATCATTTTTTCCTAAGCCTTACCGAAGTAAGCCTGAATGCCTTGGACTAGACCCTTAATGAGCTTTTCCTGATAGGCCGCTTGATTGAGTTTCTCGAACTCCTCGGCGTTATCCATGAAGCCTAACTCCACCAAAACAGCTGGCATGTCCGTCTTACGAGTCACATGCAGATTCTGAGGACGCGCCCCTTGGTCACGGCCGCCTGTCATCTTAACCATTTCACGTTGCAGAAGTTGAGCCAGACGCTTACCTTCTGTAATTTTGCTTTCTGGGTGATAAGGCATTGACATGAAGCCTTCTTCCTCAATGCTGTGATCGTGGAAGAGGGACAGAATCCCCTGCACCTTACCTGACAGAGCCGCCGGCATAGCGTTGTGGTGAACGCTGACGAAGATATCTGGCATGAGTCGGTTAGGCTCAAGCTCGCGTTGACCTAGCGGAATTTCCTTGTCGTCCACGCGCGACTCATAGACCTCATAGCCCAGACGGCGCAGTCGGTCCGCTAGTGGCCGCGTAATATCTAAGTTCATGTCCTTCTCAGCACGACCGAAGGCCACCGCCCCGGTCTCGGCACCGCCATGACCTGCGTCGATGTAGACGGTCCGCTTGCCCATTGGCACTTCCACCAAGTCAGAACGTTTAGCATAAGCAAAGACCTTGTTATTGCGAATCAGCGCTACTTCAGCGTTCTTAGAGCCTGGCAGACTCGCCACACCGAAACGTTGGCCGAAGTAGTCCTTAACCGGCACGGTCTGGCGTTTACCATTAGCAGCTAGGACCTGAAGGGTCGTGCCAATACCGCGAACCTTGACTTCGTGGTTAACTAGGCGCTCTTGATATTGCAGCTGCAGACGCCCGCCCGGCGCTGTCAGCAAGAGGTTACCCCCTTGTTGGCTGAGGCTACGGTCACCATGCCAGATGACTTCGCTGGCATTGCCTACGCCGCCTACTACTTGATAGACTTGTCCCTTACGGATTTGGCTAGCGTCGAAGAAGAGTTCGAAGAGACGCGGATTTTGAGTGGCTTTTACTCGGACATCCAGCTTTTGACGGCCATCCTGAGACAGGACTTGGGCACTCACTTCCTTAGCTGGCGCAGCTTCTCGATAGCCGGTCGCATCATAAGTCCCGTAAGACAAGTGAGCCAAAATCTTGGCTACCCCGTCTACTAGAGAGAAGTCATAGAAAGAAGTCGAAATCCCCTTGTCAACTGGCTTAGCAGGCGCTTCCTTCTTGACTAGCACTCGTTGCTTAGCTACCATGGCAGTCAAATCACCTGACTCTTGCTTGTAGCTGTTGTCACCTGCCCAGAGGGCTTCTTCCTTATTGGCCACACTAATCAGCACCCGGTAGGTCTGGTCGACCTTAAGCGCCGTCCGGTCAAAGTCTAGGTTGAAGAGGCGTGGATTTTGGCTAGCCCGCACCCGAAGGTCGACTTGATGCTGACCCTTGGTGGCTTCGAGTCGAGCCTTGATGACAGCTTGTGGCGCCACCTCGCGGTAACCCGTCGCATCATAGGTCCCGTAGGCAATGTGAGCCAAGATAGTCCCTACGGTGTCAGTCGCCGAAAACTCATAGAAAGAAGTCGAGATACCCTTTTGCACTGGGGCTGCCTTGCGTAAGCTGACGCGTGCGCCTTGGGCATTGAGTTCTAAGCCGGCCACTGCCTGCTTATACTGGCGGTCACCATACCAGAGTTGCTCCTGGTTATTGGCTACCTTAATCATCATCCGGTAGGCCATGTCCGTCGCGAGGGCGCTAGAATCGAAGCTGAGCTCGAAGAGCCGTGGGTTCTGGGTTGTCTTAACTTCTAGAGGCACATGGCCTTGGCCAGTGGCGGACTGGAGTTGCGCACTAATCTGGCTCTTAGGGGCTACCTTACGGTAGCCAGCCTCATCGTAATCCCCGTAGGAAATATGAGCGAGGAAGGTCCCTCGCCCGGCTGATTCGGTAAACTGGTAGAAAGAAGTCGAGATGCCTTGATCAACCGGCTTAACTGGCGGCTGGCTGTTAGCCTTAGGGGCTAAATCCAGGGCAGGAACTGCAGGCAAGGTCGCCGGCTCTGACCCATCAGCTTGAAGCAAATCGGAACTAGCTTCTTTGGCACTAGATTCCTGATTTGGGGACGTCGACGTCTCCTGGGCTGCTTCTTGGCCTGCTGCAGCGGGGGCCACTGCTGGGGCCGATTCTTGTAGAGGGTCCTGGACTTCATGACTGGCAGGTGCTACTGGACTGACTGATTCAGCATGCACCTGATCCAAAATCATGACAGAACCTAGGGCAACGACCACTAAGGCCGCTAAACCATGTTTCTTCATTTTGGTGATTCCTCCTAAAAAATACACATTTGTGGCTTGTAAATCCTTGTCTATCATACAAGTAAGCCATTCAAAAAGCAATAGATTTTTGCTGGATTAACGCCAAGAAACCAAAATTTCACCTTCTAGTTAAGCCAGTGTTATTGAATGTCATCACATGGTGACAGAAGTCATAGCTCTGGCCTATTCAAAAAAATCCCTCGCGACTAACCATAGTCACGAGGGATTTTGAAATTTGTTTATAAGAGAGCACGTATTTTGGCTGACTTCTACCCTATCTATTAGTGTAAACACTAATAGATAGGAAGCCTTAATTAAGCCTTGCGTCTTTTTAAGAAACCTAAGGCCATCTGGCCTAGATAGCTGACAAACTGCTCGCGACTGAACCAGAGAATAGCCAAATAAATCAAAAAAAACAGGGAGAACCCCCTGTTTTCAAGCTTTAAAATTAATCATTTAAGGAAGATAAGAATTGTTGTAGGGCATCACGCCAAGTTGGTATAGTGAAACCTAATCGCTTGGCCTTTTGCAAGCTCATTACGGAATGTTTAGGGCGATAGGCTTTTTGCGGAAATTCAGCCGAAGTCACTGGCAAAACCTCAACATCCGTGTCTTTCAAAATTTCTCTAGCAAATTCATACCAAGTACAAGCATCATCATTGGATAAATGGTAGATGCCATATGGCGATTGATTTTGAAGTAGGAAAACCACAAACTCTGCCAGTGTCCGAGTCCAAGTCGGACGGCCATACTGATCATTAACAATTGTTAACTGCGGGCGTTCCTTAGCTAGGCGTCTCATAGTATAAACAAAATTATGCCCATATTTCCCAAAAACCCATGAAGTTCGGATAATGTAGTAATTCGAGAGCAAATCTCGAACAACCTCTTCGCCTTGCAACTTAGCTTTACCGTATTCATTCATTGGATTAGTAGGTGAATCCACCAAGTACTCGCCGTCCGCTAAATTACCGTCAAACACATAGTCCGTACTGATATAAACTAACGGAATTCCTAATTCTTTAGCTGCAGTGGCTAAATAGCGAGTGCCATCAACATTAACCTTATAATTTAATTCTCGGCCTTCCTCTTCTGCCTTGTCCACAGCAGTATAGGCTGCACAATGAATAATATGGCTAGGTTGTACTCGACGAAGTGTCTCAAATACTTGTTGTTGATTAGTAATATCCAAGTTATCTAGTGTTGTGGCCTCATATTTCAGCCCCATATCATCCAGCAAATAACATAATTCAGTTCCTAGCTGACCATTTGCACCTGTGATTAAGTACATTGTTTCTACCCCTTACTGCCCATTCTTAGCATAATTCGCTTCAACTTCTTCTTTCTGTCCTTGCCACCATTCTTGATTCTCTCGATACCATGAAATAGTATCTTCTAACCCGGCTCGAAAATCAGTGAATTGAGGCGTCCAACCTAGTTCATCTCTCAATTTACTTGCGTCAATAGCATATCGCAAATCATGGCCTGCTCGGTCATTGACATGCTCGTACGCATCTTTAGGTTGTCCCATCAATTCCAAAATAAGTTCAATCACCGTCTTATTGTCTTCTTCTCCGTCAGCGCCGATCAAGTAAGTCTCCCCTATCTTACCTTTAGTTAGAATCGTCCAAACCGCAGAAGAGTGATCTTCTGTATGAATCCAGTCACGAACATTCTTACCTTGGCCATAAAGTTTTGGCTTAATCCCACTTAGGACATTAGTAATCTGGCGAGGAATAAATTTCTCAATATGCTGATATGGCCCATAGTTATTGGAGCAATTAGATAAGGTTGCTTTCAGGCCAAAGGAACGCACCCAAGCCTTCACCAGCAAATCAGACCCCGCCTTAGTAGAAGAGTATGGGCTTGAAGGATTGTATGGTGTTTTATCTGTAAATTTTTCGCCTTCCCCTTCACCGTGACCTGGGAGATCTTCTCTAAGAGGTAAATCTCCATAGACTTCATCGGTTGAAACGTGGTGAAAACGAACATCATATTTGCGACAAGCTTCAATTAAAGTATATGTCCCTATCAGGTTAGTATGTACAAAAGGGTAGGGGTCCTTTAACGAGTTGTCATTATGAGACTCTGCTGCGTAATGAACTACTGCATCTGCGTCTTTTACTATTTTATCTACTAACTCTGCATCTGCAATGTCTCCTACTATCAATTCACATCGATTTTCTGGTAGGCCAGCCAAATTGGCCCGATTACCTGCGTAAGTTAGCTTGTCAAGTACGGTTACTTTAACATCTGGATGGTGGTTAATCACGTAATGTACAAAATTTGAGCCAATAAATCCGGCACCACCCGTTACTATAATATGTTGCATATATACCTCCACTAGTAAATCTTGACTATTTGCTTCTGGGTTGTTGACTGTCCCAATGCCCCAAACACCAATTCTGATAACCCGTCGACTAGACGCAAGAATTAGATTTCTCCATAGACAAAATCATTCAGCTTTTCGAATTCTTTAAATGTTGGATGTTTAGCATCCTTTTCAGATGTAATGGCCTGACTCAAATCCATTTGCCAATCAATTCCTAGTTCAGGATCATCAAAGGCAATACCCGCATCCGCATCTGCCTGATAATAGTTATCACACTTATATAGGAAGTTAACATTAGGCGTTAAGGTCGCAAATCCATGCGCGAAGCCTCTAGGTACCAATAACTGACGGTGATTATGTTCAGATAGAATAAAGCTTTCCCATTGGCCGTATGTTGGGCTTCCCTTGCGTAAGTCCACTATGACATCTAGAACTGCTCCAGACACAACTCGAATTAGCTTGGTCTGTGCAGCTTGTCCCTTTTGGAAGTGTAATCCTCTCACGACACCTGCCTGAGCAGACAAGGAGTGATTATCTTGGACAAATTCATGATGAATGCCCAATTCATTGAATTTAGTTTGAGAATAACTCTCCATGAAAAAGCCTCGATGATCTCCATATACATCCGGCTCGATAATTTTCACATCTGCTAATTTTGCCTCTCTTACTAACATTGGCTCTCTCCTTACATTTTTTCTTGAGCAATACGTAATAGGTACTGCCCATAGCTGTTCTTCTTCAATGGCTGGGCGAGCTCTAACAATTGCTCACGGCTAATATAACCCATACGATAAGCAATTTCCTCTAAACAGGCTACTTTTAAATTCTGCCGTTTTTCGATAGTTTCAATGAAAGTGCTAGCTTCCAGTAGGGATTCATGAGTCCCTGTATCCAACCAGGCATAGCCACGGCCAAGTAGCTCTACATTTAGTTGTCCCTTAGTTAAGTAAGCTTTATTGACATCGGTAATTTCTAGTTCACCACGCGCAGATGGCTGAATATTCTTTGCAATGTCCACCACCTGATTATCATAGAAATATAACCCCGTTACCGCATAGTGTGACTTAGGAACTTGTGGCTTTTCCTCAATTGAAATAACACGCATGTCTCGATCAAATTCTACAACGCCAAAGCGTTCAGGGTCGTTGACATGGTAACCAAAAACTGTGGCACCTTGCTCGCGTTTAGCAGCACGTTGCAACATCTTAGATAAACCGCCACCATAATAGATGTTATCTCCCAGAATCAGGCAGACTGAATCATCACCAATAAAGTCTTCACCAATCAAGAAGGCCTGCGCTAATCCATCCGGACTTGGTTGGACTTTATATTGGATAGATAAACCTAAGTCACTCCCATCTCCAAATAATTGTTCAAAACGCTCAGTGTCAGTAGGTGTTGAAATAATTAAAATCTCACGAATCCCAGCTAGCATTAAGATTGACATAGGATAGTAAATCATAGGTTTGTCATAGATAGGCATTAACTGCTTCGAAACAGTTTTAGTGAGCGGGTATAGTCGAGTGCCACTTCCCCCTGCTAGAATAATTCCTTTCATTTGAGTCCTCCTCCTACTCAGGTTAGTTGTCAATAACAACCTACACTTTAGCTTTCTTTAAAAATCTTAGAATGTTCTCTTCTCGCAAAACTATTAAAACAACCAAGTAAACGCCAAAGAACAGACTAGCACTAAGTACTAAGTTAACAAGTGGAGCAAAATGCAACGTTCCTATGATTAAACACATAGTTGCTGAGGCACTGACCACCGATAAAACAATATTTCGGATAACAACATATGAGATTTGTCCTCTTAGATATTCCTTTGAATAATAGTATTGGATTGCCATCTGAGTAGCTTCAGCAACTAGTGTAGCAATAGCCGCTCCAACTATACCATATGGTGGCATTAGAAGGGCATTGAGTATTAGATTTACACAAGCACCTACGCTAACTGCTATCATAAATAACTTATCCTTATTATGCGGGATTAGAATTTGATTCCCTGTAATATTAGAGAACCCCGAAATGATGAGTATCGGCATCAGTATTTGCATACATGTAGTGGCATCAACATAGTTATCGCCGCCCAGTAAAAGTACACTATCTCTCGCCATAAATATAAAATAAACGGATAAAGGGACTGCTATTAGCAAAATAAGGGCTGAAGACTCACTCAAAATCTTGTTAAATTGGTGCGACTCTTTCTTGCTTAAATGATAAGTTAAGCGCGGTAAAAGTACAGCACTAGCTGAAGTAATCAACATCAGCAATAACCACTTCATTTTTGATGCTACTGAGTAAAGTCCTACTGCAACATCACCACTTATGAACCCTAACATTACTGCATCTAGATTCGTATATACATTGACAGCGAGCATTGAAGCAAACAAATAGAGCATCGGCTTGATGTGTGGTCTAAATGTTAGCCCCTTCGTAGGAACAAAAGAAATAAACTTGCGACTATAAAAAACATTCAATATATTAGAGCCTAGTGATGAAAACAAGGTTATCCCCGCATATAGAATATAGTCACTCGGTTTTCTCACTAGTATAAAAATCAATACCAAAGAAATAACTTTGAACAGAATTGAGCGCTTCGTAATATAATCATACTGCTCTAACCCACTATACAGCCAGTTTAAAGAAAATGCGGATGTAACTATTGAAATAGCCGTTATGAGCACAAGTCCTATTTCACTTTGAAACTTATCAACAAATAGTACTGAAACTAATAATAAACTAGCGACTAATATAGCCATAAGCACGTTTATCAATGTTAATTCTTGTACAACTTTGGTTAACTTCGACTTGTCTTCTCTAACAGACGCAACCACTCTAATTCCATATGTAGAAATTCCTAAAGTCGCGATTAATATTGCATAATTACCTATTGATGAATAGAAATTTACAACTCCCATTCCACTAGGGTTTAAGATTCGAGACACATAGGGAAAGGTAACCAAGGGGAAAATAATATTTGACAGAGTCAGTATTACATTAAAAATAATATTGTACTGTATCGACGCTTTCTTCACTTCTTACTTCCACCCTTTTATTGCGTACCCTAAACGTTTTAGTCCATAAACAAAACTTGTATACATTTTAGGGATGCATTTTACTCTATCAAACGGCTTATAGGCATAGTCTACCCATAGAAAATCACGTTTATCTTTAATTTTTCTCTTTATAGATATCTTATACGGCTTTTTTACAATTTCTCCGAAATTTTCGGTTGATTTGTTTCGGATTTCCTCGCGTAGGGGCAATAGCTGCGGAAGAAATTTACATTCTTTCTTCAATGCCATTCGCAATAACAATTCTTCTAACTCGTAAGGAAGCCATTTTGTATACTGATAAGCATCTACTAATTCACAAAATCCTTTTACCAAAGCCTCTTGATAGTTTAATACCAATCTATACAATTGTAGATGCTCTTCTTTCATGTCAAGTACTGGTTCTATCATATCATCCTCTAGGCGATGATATGATAGTGTTGGTCCGTGATCAGCGACAAAGATATCTTCGTAAAACTCAAAATTTCTGCTCAGTAAAGAATAGCCCTTCGATTTTACCGGGTAATCAGTAAATAGCATTCCATACTTCTGGTTTTTATTCTTTACTGGATATGCATTCAACATTAATCCTAAGTAATAACCGTAAATTATTTTATCAGGTAATGCTCGTTGGATGTTATCTTGAATGCTACCCTTCCAACCTATATCGACAAGATAAATCGATTCTTCATCTCCTACGAGGCCTTCAATATAGCTCCGGAAATCTTCCCCTTGCTTTCTCTCTAATTCATATCTATAAATGAACGTTGGATTTTGACGTAATTTGGACAATAGTTCACCGTCACTCGTTACAATACTTTCTGATGTAGCATGTAAATCCTCGAAAATTTGTGCAATTTCTTTTGTTTCAAAATTGAGATTTAAAAGGAAGTTATTCAAGGATATATGTTGATACTGCCTAAAAATTGTCTCGAAACTTTCTTCCTTGGCACTTAAAAATGAAGGATATAATGTTGACCTCCTAGATACATAAAAATATACGGACTCAATCAATAATTCATTAGACACCGAGGCTTGATAAATATCGAATAGTCTTTTAAGTAGCTGCCCTTCCCTTGCACAGAATAATACTTTTTTTGCCCCTTGGGCTACTAAATGACAATGTAGTTTTGAAACAAAGAATAAAATATCAGCTAAATATCCATTAAATGGTTCACCGTCTGGATTTTTAAACAATATTTGTTGATACTTTTTAAATAATCCAGAGTAATCTATCATAGAATGAGGATCCTCATATGGCCGCCAAATTGCTTTTATTCCCATGTTACGCGGTACTTTAACGTCTGATTGCTCATTATCTCCAAGCATCGTTAATTCATCATAGGAAAGCTCTAATTGTTGGCACACATACTGATACAGTCTTCCTGTAGATTTTCTACAACCTGTTGAGCTAGAAACGAAAATCTGAGAAAAATATTGACCGATATCTAACGAAGTCATGATATTTCGTAAAAAGTTATAATCCGCATAGAAATCTGAGATGACTATCAGTACTTTTCCCTCTCGATAGAGTTTCTCTACCAATGCTATAGTTTCAGAATCTATTGTGAGATGCGCTAATTCAGCCTGAAGTTCTATTGACTTAGCAGCGTCTACCCACTCATTTTTCAAGTCTATATCTTCCAACTCATTCGGCAGTAACCGCGAGTACGTGTCTCCTAGTAGAGAATCATACGGCATTTCTTCGCCACTCTGCTGTTTAAATCGAAACTCTACTTCTTTCCGGCAATCATATATTTGAGATGGCGATACTCTGTACTTCATGTAAGCAGCCACTTCTTTAGCCCATTCATATAGTACGACCTCAGGATGACAGTCTCGATGAACAAGCGTATCAAAAAAATCGAAAGCCACAATCCTAGTATTTATTACCATATTTCCTGCATTTGTCATGCCGAGACTCCTTCCAAATCAAATCTCACTTAATATTCGTGCGATTTGTGCACAAGCAGTTCCATCTCCATATGGGTTACTAGCAAGTGTCATTTTTCTATACTCCTCATTATCTTCTAGCAAAGATTTAAATGCAGTATATATCGCTTCTTCATCAGTGCCAACTAACTTAAGTGTACCTGCATCAACGCCTTCAGGTCTCTCAGTTGTATCTCTAAGTACTAATACAGGGATACCTAAAGATGGTGCTTCCTCTTGTACACCACCCGAATCAGTAAGAATGAGGTAACTATTTGCCATGAAATTATGAAAATCAATAACTTCTAATGGCTCAATAATTTTCATGCGACTATTTTCACCAAATATCTCATTAGCAAGTGCCCTTACTTTAGGATTCTTATGTATAGGGTAAACAACTCTTACATCTTCATGTTCTTCCAACACACGTTTTATAGCACTAAACATATGTCTCATAGGTTCGCCTAAGTTCTCTCTTCGATGAGCAGTTAACATGACTAATTTACTATCCCCTACCCAATCTAAAATTGGATGAGAATATGCTTCAGTAACAGTAGTTTTTAATGCATCAATCACGGTGTTCCCTGTAACATATATTTTCCCAGTTCCTGGGCCCTCTTGTTCAAGGTTCTTTTTGGCTACTTCAGTTGGTGCAAAATTATAATCTGCAATAATCGAAACCGCTTGTCTATTAAACTCTTCTGGGTAAGGGCTCTGAAGATTGTAGGTTCTTAGACCGGCCTCTACATGTCCTACTTTAATACCCAAATAAAAAGCGGCTAAAGCAGTTGCAAATGTAGTGGAAGTATCCCCATGTACAAGAACTATGTCTGGTTGTTCTTTTTCAAGGATATTTTTAATACCCTCTAATATGCTAGTAGTAATACTAAATAAGGTCTGGTTTTGTTTCATAATCGCTAAATCATAATCAGGAACCACATTAAACGTCTTCAGTACTTGTTCTAACATTTCTTTATGTTGCCCCGTAACACACACAACCGTCTTAAATTCCTCATGTTGATTCAATTCCTTAACTAAAGGGCACATTTTAATAGCTTCTGGTCTAGTTCCAAAAATAAGCATAATCTTTTTCATTTTACATTACACCCCTACACACCATATTTAATCTTACTTTGATCCGAAACATATAAATGGAAATCTTTTATCTATTCTGTTAAACACTCCATCAAAATAGTATCGATATTTCTTTAGATTTTTTTCCTTACCCATGCAGAAGCGTACCGTCGTCCTGAGTAGTAAGTATATTAAAAATCGATAATAACCTAATCTTGTTCTACTATTTCTTTTAACAAAAACTACACGATTACGTTCCATCAAGTATTCCTGTAATCCTGAGACAGCTTTGATAGATACAGAACCTTTATGATATATATATGTATTGGTTAAACAGATATTTTTATAGCCTGCAACTTTTGCTTTGTAACACCATTCCGTCTCTTCAAAAAATAAGAAGTAAGCCTCTGGAATATATCCTATTGTTTCCACTACTTTAACAGGGAAAACCATGCAAGCTCCACCTATATAATCACTCTCAACTATAGGGGGTAATTCATTTAAGAATTTCCCATTATTTTTTAAATTAACATACCCCTTAGATACATAGATATCTCCCCCTGTTGATTGAACGCGGTGGCTACGATCATAATCCAATAAAGTTGGACTAACAAAGACGGTTTCTTTATGACTTTCCAAATAACCAATACAAATGTCTAAAAAATCTTCTGTAATTATCGTATCATTATTTAGAACACATATATATTCATATCCTTCTTTTTTTGCATATTGAATACCTAGATTATTACCGTACGCATAGCCCCTATTTTGATTTGATTGAATAAAAGTTACTCCATTCAACTTATTTTGCATAATAGATATACTATCATTATTAGAGTTATTATCAACAATAACAATATCATATTTAGCCGGGTCAATGGCCATTTGTAAGCTGCTTACACATTCAATAGTATCCTCATAATTATTGTAATTTAAAATTACTATACAGATCGTCTTCAATACTACACCCTTTGCTTTTTAAAACTAACATCCTCAACATATCTTTGTTCAAGGAAAAATAAGATGGCGAGAATAATCGATAATGAAAAACTCCTTTGAATACCATATGCATTTAACGAAACTGCCGTCAACACTATATAGCTTGCCAATCCAATAAGCAAAGCTTTTTCACTTCGATTTTCTTCTTGGTCATACTTTCTATAAATTTGAATTGTTTTCCATACAAGATAACCATACATGAATATAGATACCAGTCCGAATTGGAAGAACAGTTCAAATATACCTAAATCATCTAGGTACATTCTAGTATCCCAATGGCCATATAGCACAGCATAACTCCGTGGATTCGTCGCCGTTAATATGCCTAACCCACTCTTCCAATTACCGTCAGATAGGAGGCCTAGGTAGTAATTTAACTCCCAGTAGCGATAGCCTATCCCCATATCTGATGCTCTAGAATTTTGCATAAAGAATCGATATCCATATATAGACACCACGAAAACACTCACAATAATAGCAGTGTAGGTTACAAGTTTTTTTAGCGTTATCTTTGAATCTATATGGACTGCTAAGTACATAATAAATACTGATACCAAAATCGAAAAGGCTAACACCCTAGTTTGGTTAACCATTAAAATGTAAAGCAAAATATAAAAAGTAGAAACAAGGTATTTCGCTTTTTTTAACTTGAAATATAAATATACAGAGATTAAGACTCCTACCATGATCAGGGGGGTTCCATCTATTCGGATAGATGAATCATTACGATACCATAAATCACCAAATTCACGTAATATAGTCGGGAAAATCTCAATACGTGCTAATGTATACATTGCCCAGGTTAGCGTTCTGAACAAGAGAGAAATGTTCAAAATAGTAAGAACATTCCCTAACGCTTTAATCATGTTATAATCTTTTGCTTTAAAAATATAAAGCACTGGAAAATACAGGAAAATCCATACATATTGTCTCAAGGCATAAAACATATTTTTCAGGCTATAATGATATAGGTTATGTGCCCGAAAAGCCCCAAAAATTATACACAGTATCAAAGCGCCTAAATAGAAAAAGCTAGATTTAGAAAGCCGTGATTTATTTAAGGCTACCACAGGAATAGACAAGGCAAGAATGCACAATGATAAAATTGTCATATAATTACGCACAGTATCTAGACTAAGGAAGAAGACCTCTGGTAACCCCACCGCGAAAGCTACTAGAAGATAGTACCCCCACTCAATGACATCAAACTTACTACTTAGTTTCATTTACCTCCCCTTCCTAACTATAATTTTTTAATTAAGTCTACCAGTTGTTTTACCCTGCTTTTCCAGGTATTATGCTTTAAAAAAGTAATTCGTTTATCAAAAGAATACTTAATACCATCTGATAATTGAATATTGCGTATTGCCTCAACAAACTCATCTTTTGTGTTATAAAAGTATACGAAGTCCTCAAAGCGCTCTACTTCATCATATCGTATACTTATAATATTTTTATTAAAGTTGATATACTCATACAATTTAACGGGATCTACTGCTTCTACGATATCATTAAGCTGAAAAGGCATGATTAGAGCATTAGCATCTTTTATAAAGTTATACAATTTAGTATGCTCTACGCTTCCAAAATATTTGATTCTCGGATGCTCTAATACAGAAACCTTACTTTGCGGGCCAATGATCCAATACTCTATATTTGGTAACTGCTCAAGACTATACCGCAAGGCATCAAAATCAAACCAATGACTAATCGTTCCGATATAAGCAAGTGAGAACTTTTCCTTTTTATCAGTCTCTGACTCTAACACATTATCCAAAACTTCACCATTATACCCATTACGCACAACACTAATCCTCTTAGATAATCCATCTAGTTGGTAGTTCTGGGTAAGATTAGCTTTTAACTTGTCGCTCGATACTACGATTAAATCAGCTCGATTTACTAGTTCTCTTTCAAATTCAATGAGTTGCTTCCGTTCCATGTTATCTTCAATAAATGCACTATGATAATCCATACAATCATAGGCTATTTTCCCCGCATAACTAGATGGCACGCCTGCAATATGTTCTGGGTTTGTAACATATACCAAATCAGGTTTAGTTAGTCTGATTAGAAGGTTAATCCAGCACTTTATGATCCAATCATTAATCCGTTTTAGTGTCTTCTGCTTATTGATGAAAGGAATCGTGTATATTCTAGATAGCTTATAATTATGTGCTTGGTTATCTGCTGTTAAACCTTTACGATTGTATTTATAGCGATATAAAATTGACACCTCAAAACTACTTGATAACCCTTCAGCTATAAACTGAGGACGTTGCTTAATCCAATTCCAATCCACATTCATAAGATACAGTATCTTTTTCATTCAGCACTCTCTTTCTATCTTATAAACTAATCAATTAGTATATTGTCTATATAATTTAGTTAACAAAAGTAACTTTCGACTAATATTTTTCACTGGTTTTCCCCAATCAACCTTAGCCATTTGGACATGGTACAAAGCAAACCACCCTCCTCTTTTTATGATTAACTCTACTTGTATCAATAATTTTTGTTGATTTTGAGTGAGGGGTAAGCTTCTCATTCTATTAATAGTCACTAAAGTTTGATTGTATGTAAGTGCATGATCCTTTGCTAGAGAATCAATTCTGCTGATTCTTTTCAAAATGCGCTTCAACTTAAAATCATAAGCATGTTGGCTCGTTACATTTGTCCCATAACGTCGATAACTCATCATTGGTCTAGGTAGGTAGTAAACTTGACCTAATAGAGCAGCAAACTTCGTATAGTAATTATCGTGTGAGACATATTTAGCTTCTGGCTCTTCCGGTGATAAGGGCAAAGCCAATTCAAATAAGCGACGATTGAAGAAGCTATTGCATCCATGGACCTTATGAGCGAAGAAGGTTGAGATAGCATTAGTATAGGCAATGCCTAAATTAGCCTCAAGGCTGTTAGATATTACCTGTCCATCACCATCAATAATTCTCATATCCCCATAAACAAGTAGCGGTTCATTTAATCCCTTGTCTGAACAAAAGTCCATATAAACTTCTAACTTATCTTTATCCCACACATCGTCTTGGTCAGCAAACATATAATAATCATAAGCCTTGAGTTGCTTGCAATAAGCTACTAGCCCCCAAAAATTAGGATACGCGCCATGATAGTCGGTCTGGTTCTGAACAACTTGAATACGAGCATCTTTTCCTGCATAGGCATTAAGAATAGCTAGAGTTTGATCACTTGAACCATCATCTCTTACCACTAATTGCCAATTACTATAACTTTGTTGGCAAATACTCTCTATCTGCTGGATCAAAAATTCTTCCCCGTTATAAGTTGTCATCATGATAAGAATAGTCGGATTAGCGATTGCCATCAATATAGCTCCTTCAATTGGTTAATGGTATGTTCTAGGCCAACTTGCGGACTTAAAAGACATCTCCAACCTAAATCCATTAGTTTCTGACCGTCTAAAGTCGAATTCTGCATAGGGTTAGCTACTTTACGATCAAGGTTATTAGGTAATTCAAATACTAACTCAACACCCGTCTTTTGAGTAATTAAGCTTGTAAATTCCCTAATAGACAAATTAGCATCACTATGCGCAATATTATAAGCCTCATTGGCGTGACCATTTATAAGTACTGTCAACATAGCAGCGGAACAATCCAAGGCATGGCAATAAGACCGTAGTTGACTACCATCGCTCTTCATCACAATATCCTTTCCTTTCAAAGCTTCAAAGATGAAAGATGAAGAGATACGAGCATCATTAGGTCGCGCACTCGGACCGTATATATAGCCAGGGCGAACAATGTTTATTTCTAGCCCATATTGCTGTCCGTAAGAAATACACAAAGTTTCTGTCGCACGCTTAGAAGAGGCATAGGAAGAACGTACATTCAGTAAATCCACAAAACCATAGTCATCCTCAGCAATCGCTCGATTTCCTTTTACTTGACCGTATACTTCACTCGATGAGACATAGAGAAGACGCTTGGTTCCTACTTCTCTCGCAAATTCTAAGAGTTGGTGCATGCCCTCAAAGTTAGCCAACATGGTATCAACAGGTGCTTCTACATAGAGTCTAGGATTAGCATTACTAGCAGCGTGAATAATATAATCTACCGGTTCATGAAAACCTAGTGTTTGAGTAGCATCATATGAGACGAAATTAACCATAGAATAATCTAAATAATGGCCAAATCGGCGCTTAAGCATGGCTTCATGTCGTCCAGCCAAATAAAGAGTCATGCCAAAATCATCCTGCTCATTTAAATAGAGAAGATGATCTACTAGGGCAGAAGCAATCAAACCACTTGCCCCTGTAATTAAGAGCGTCTTGCCCTTAAGTAGCTCTAGATTAGCAATTCCTTTTAATGTCAGAGCTAAATCTTCGCGATAAGATATATTATCCAATAAAATCATGGGTTATCCTTTCAGCCAATCATCGGCTTTTGACTTAAGTAAGGCTTTGAAAATCTCTAAATCCTCCAGGGTAGTAATCTTTAAGTTTTTCTCAGACCCTAATGAAAAATAAGTCGGATTCCCAAATAATTGCATGAGTTGACAAGAAGCCGCTACCTCAGAAATCCCTTTCTCTAAGGCTTGATTGTGTAAAGCTAAAATAGCATCTAAGTCATAGACATGTGGTGTCTGTGTCCGTCTTAAAACATCCCGATTAAGAGATTCAGTAGACTGTGTTCTCTCTACTGATTCGAGAACAAAAACAACTTCTGTACATGGAATAGCAGCAACAGCATTACCATATTCTTTATAGGTTACTAGCGCATCACTTATTATCTCATTACTTACAAGCGGACGGTTACCGTCATGAATTACTACAGTAACTGCTTGATTCGGACGTTGCTTTTTAATTTCATTCAATCCATTGTAGATTGATAACTGCCCAGAAGCTCCTCCGTTGACTATGTACTTGAGCTTTGTAATATTAAACTGACGAGCGTAAGAGCGTAGCATCTCCTCCCAACCTTTAAGGATGACCACACAAATCTCATCAATCTCAGGATGATATTGGAATTTCTCTAGTGTATGAATGATGATTGGCTTGTTATCTACATGAATAAATTGCTTAGGTATATCTTGCTTGATACGGCTCCCTACACCAGAAGCCGTTAATAAGGCGATATTCATCACTTTACTCCTTTAATCGTGATATTTTAATTCTAAGAATAAATGCTTCTCTCTCTGATTAACTGGGGGTAGTTCCAAGTAATTTTCGCCATAAAAAAGGCGCAGATAAGCCTCTGCCCAAATTGGCACCTTGAAGCTCGTATCTTCAAAAGCTTGATCTTTAAACACACACATGTTTTCGCGTAGATAAATTTCCCCAGTAAAATGTTTGCGTCCTGTTGGAATAGCTACATACTTACTCTTGTTATTTCGACACCAGGCATTAACTTTAGTAGCCCACTTTATCCAGTATCGATTCGGAATGAGCTTGAAAAAGCGCCCCACGGCTAGCTTGAGTCCCGAGTAATTAAGTGGCCGGCCTTCTAGTTCGAAAATTTCCTTAGGTAATTCCTGCATTTGAATTTCTCTGATAGATGATAAGGCAAAGGATAGTGCCAAACTTACGTATTTTTGAATAAAACGTAAGACGGGATTATTAAAGGTATTTTCTATGATATAGAGATCTATCGAGATTCCACAGTCTTCTGAAGCCCAATCATATTTTCGCCGCGCTACAGTATGCTTTTTCCGGATTTGCGTTACAAGCAAGCCTAACTCAGGGTGCATAGTTGGAGTCTGTAAGTAGTACTTGTCTCCCAGAGCCTGATCAAAAATGTCAAGCAACTTGTTATAGCTTGCTCGTGGGATGTTCAGATCGATATCGTCATCCCAAGGGATGAAACCCTGATGTCGGATAGCACCTAGAATACTCCCTCCACTTAAGGAATACTCAATCCCGTAGTTCTCAAAAGCCTGTGCCACATCCTTACCAATCTTAAGCAATTCTGCCTGATACCGTTGCAGTTGCTGGTCGTCTAGAATAATAATATCCTCTTTACGAAACTGATACTGACTCATACTTATTGTCCTCTCAATAATAGGCTTTCATAACGATCCACAATATAATCCCAGGTAAAACTTGTTGTCACTCGTTGCTTGGCCTTCTCAGCCAATTGATTAATGTCTTCTGGAGACAATTCTTCTGCTTTTTGAATGACCTCTTGTAAGTTATCTTTTGGCCAGTATAAAGCACCTTCTTCAGCTACTTCACGGTTAAACCCAACATCTAACAATAAGTTGAGATGGGTCGAACCGAGTGCCTCTAATAGAGATGGATTTGTACCGCCTACTTCATGGCCGTGGAAATAGGCAAAAGCTTGTTCTCGAATATACTTTAATAATTCCTGATCATAAACCGTACCAACAAATTTAACGCGTGGGTCTCGGTCAAACCCAGTTTGAGCCTTTAGTTGCTCATAAAACTTATTAGTTTCAACATTAGTAATTAACACAAAGTCTTTTTTAGACCTTGACTGCATAAAACCACGTAGCATCGCTTCGTAGTTGTTTTCTGGAACAAAACGTCCCACTACTAAGTAGTAGTTTTTTTCTTTGACTCCTTTAGCTTGGTACCAGTCTCTCACCTGTTGATCGTGTTCCTTTAATTGTGATGGCGTCAGATCAGTACCATAAGCAATGTAGGTGGTTTTTGGGTGAAATGCTTGGTATTCTTTCTCAATATAGGACTGGATATTCAAACTATCACATACCAATAAATCCGCATGTTTAACCATCAGTTTTTCCGAAAATTTCCAATATTTGCGGACCGGCAAGCTCCATTTCTTTCTTAGCCATTCATGGCCATCAGGATTTACATAGAGCAAGCCACCGAGAGCATGAATTTTCTTTTTTAGTCTTCCAATAAAAGGTCCGATTCTGCAAGCTAGGACATAAAAAATAGGTCGCCCATAGCCTTTATTTTTGGCTATTTTAATAGCCATCTCCAAGGCCTTGACATCATAATAGATAGCTCGAGCCGGTCCAACATTTGGGACTATCACATTAAAACAATGGGCACCGTTATATTCAAATTCTTCTGCATCAATCTCTGATTTCCGAGAATTTTCATCCATACAGGCCACATGATATATGAGCTCTTTACTCTTTCTATATTCAGTTAATTTTTCAACAAAAGTCTCGAACCCACCATATTTGGCTGGGATTCCTTTTGACCCGATAATAAATACATGTTGTTCAGCGACCATAATTCTATCCTCCTATTTATACACTAAGAAAGAGATTCACCCTCTCTTTGAGAATCTGAATCCCTTCCCGGATAGCGCTGATTATTTGGTTTTGTTTAGATAAAAATCACAGGGATTTACTCTCCCCCTTGAATACCGAACACAATAGCCAACCTATCCTAGCTTACTCTGCCTTCTTACCATAATTGCCATAGTTCCCATAAGAACCATAGGCACCATAGTGACTAGCCTTAAGATCTACCTTGTTGAGGACGACCCCTAAGAATTTAGCTCCCGTATGTTCTAGGAGTTCCTGAATCTTCTTCGCGGCACGACGTTTAATGGCGCCAGCTTCAACTACCAAGATGCTAGCATCACACTGATGGGCCACAATAGAGGCATCTGTAACCAAGCCCAACGGTGGCGTATCAACAATCACATAATCATAGTGATGACGGCAAACATCAATCAGCTCTTGGAAGGAATCCCCCTGTAAGAGGGCCGTTGGGTTAGGTGGCACTGGGCCAGACAAAATCATGTGTAAGTTAGGCTCCGTAGTCCCGAAGACAATCTCCTTAACAGTTGCTTCACCTGCTAAATAGTGGGTCAATCCCACCACCTTGGAGCGAATCTTCATTCGACCGACGAAGACGGAATTACGAGTGTCTGCGTCGATAAGTATGGTGCGCTTACCTAACGCTGCAAGTGAAGAAGCAATATTCATAGCCACAGTAGACTTACCTTCATTATCCTTGGTTGAGGTAATGGCAATCACCTTAATATCCTTACCTGAGAAGAGAATATTGGTCCGAATGGCGTTGTAATATTCTTCTGTCTCTGCAGAAATGAGTTTTTTATTTAATCGTGGTTCAACTTGTTCCATAGGACACACACCTTTCTACTTGAGCTTAACTTGAGGGACAACCCCCAAGAGGACCATACCTAAGCCGTCTTCCACGTCTTCCGCATAACGCACGCGGTCGTCTAAGAGTTCTCGCACCACGATATAACCTGCCGATAAGAGGAAGCCTAAGGCTGCCGCCAAGAGGGTGTTACGGCGAGTTTTTGGTGAGGATTTAATATTAGTTGGTTTAGCTTCCTCCAAGGTGGTCACATCGTTAACCTTGGTGACGCGTTTAATTTGTTCAGAAGCCACTTCACGGACCCGGTTAGCCAGGTTGCTGGCTTTTTGTGGGTCGCGGTCAGAGACAGAGATGGATAGAATCCGCGTATCGCGAGGAGAATCTACCTTAACCACACGTTTGAGTTGGCTTGGAGTCATGCTGAGGTTCTCAGAATTGATGACTTCCGACATAACGGTGTCAGATAGGATAATTTCTTTATAGTCCTTAACTAGGAAGTTACCTAACTGTAAGTCCTGGGTGGTTACTGCCTTGTCTTCGGTCTGGTTAACCACATAGACACGGGTAGTCGATTGGAAGGTTGGTCGAATGACAACCAAGTTAACCAATAGGGTCGCAACTGCCAACACAACCGTGACAAAGACAATAATAAACTTAGCCGCCCAGAGCTTGCGCAAGAGGGCCATCAGATCAATTTCAACAAATTCTTGCTTTTTAGTTTCCATGGGGGTATGAACTTCCTTTTCCTATTATTTTTTCAGGCTTGCTGACAAAGAGTTGGTGGGCATAGTCGTCTCCATATTTTTTGGCTACAAAGGCATAGGCTTCAGCCATATGATAAGGACGGCTTTCTACGTGATGAGCATCACTGGCAATGATGTCGATTAAGTCGGCATCTAAGAGTTGGCGTGCTCGCTTCTTGAGCACCTTGTAACGGTCAAAGAGCCCCATTGGCAAGAGACTAGCAGCATTGACTTGGATTAGACAGCCTAGTCTTCTCATTTCTTGCACTCGTTCCGGATGCTTGTGGAAGGCGTCGTAACGCTCAATGTGCGCAATGACTACATCATAAGCCAAGCCTTGAATGGCTCGAATGGCACGTACAATTTCCCGGTAAGGGAGCCCATAATCGAATTCCACCAAGACATAATCACTGCCGGCTAGAGTCAAGATTTGCCCCTGCTCCAACCGGTCAAGCATACTATTAGAATAGAAGACTTCTGTTCCTAAATGCACATTCAGATCTGGCGCTACTTCTCGGGCAATGGTTTGAAGGTCCTGGAAGTGCTTGTCAATAGTGGAGCGACTAGCCTCGAAGCGCCCTTTGCGTTGGTGAGGTGTCGCGATGAGGGTCTTAATACCTTGGTCATAAGCTTGATGCAAAAGTGCCCGCGTCTCATCCAAGGACTGAGCCCCGTCATCCACGCCATAGAGCACATGGGAATGTATATCTATCATGCTTATGTCACCTTATCCTTTCACTCAATATCACTGGCGCCCTAGGGCGCCAAATTTGTCCAACCTATTGTAACATAGCCGCTATTAAAAGTATATAGACCTGTAAAAGTTAATCGGTTTCTTCTATACATTTTGCTCAATTATGTTAAAACTGAAAGTAAATCCGCTAATTGCTCTCCCTTATACTTCTACTAAAAGGGTTGATAAATTAACGATTCAGCTACCTTCAATTAGTATAAGAACTTCTTCTAGCTGCTATAAGCTAGCTTTAAAATTTTTTGTCTCCTCTGATATTAATCCTCTATATAATCAGATTCTGATGACAACTTTTGTGCCTCCACCACGCTCTTAACTAAGTTGCTTGTGCTAAGGCCTAGCAGTCAAGATCCAAATTACCTAGTCGACTCTAGCTAGCGGAAGCTCCCTTGTTAAGCTACCACACAAACAAAGCGAAAGGCAGGGGATAGACCCCTACCTTTTAAGTTTACTTTATGCTATTGTGCCTCGCGTTCTTTCTTCAAGCCTAGGCCGACCATGAGGCTCCCTAGACCGGCCATGACCGCCGCCCAGAGACTGAGTGGGGCTTGGCTCTCACCGGTTGCAGGCAATTGGCCTGCTGGTGCTTGGGCGACATCGCCGCCAAAACCACCAAAACCGGCACGCGCCACAGACAGAGGATCAATTCGGTCTGGCGCTTGGTTTTCTTGCTCAGGTTCAGACTGAGGCGCTTGATCTGGCTTGGCCTTGATCCGCAAGATAGTCGCCGTTAAGGGTTGCAAGGTGACAGATTCTGCATCATAGGCTACCCCTACCAGATCCGTCAGGGTTTGGGTCCCGGCACGCGCCCCGTCTACCAAGGCTTCTGCCTTATCCAAACCAGGGAAGCGCTCAGGGTTGAAGCGTAGCTTGCGAACCTTATTATCTGCATTGACTACCACCACGTAGCGGTCGCCATTAGAGTCTACCGCCTGATAGGCAATGACATTATCGCTATCCGCAATGTCTGGCGACGTCATCATGGTCACTTGGTCGGCGATTTCCTTAGCCGTTCCTTTGCGGAAAGCATCGGTAGACTTACGTAAGGCAATCAAGCCGCGAGTGTAGGCCAGCGTCGCTTGGTTATGAGGATATTGGCCATCCTCCGCTACCTTACTCCAGTCAAAGCGGTTAATGATGTCGGAAGAATCATAGGAATCGTGAACGAAGTATGGATAGTCGAATGGCTTGCCCTGCTCATCGACTAAGAGATGGGTCTTATAAGGCGCCTTGTCGTCGTCCACCTTATGCTTGTAGGCAGGGTCCAACAATTGCTTGGTCCGCCCCATTTCCTGACCGGAATGGATAAATGGTGTCCCTTGAGAAGTCAGAATCATAAGGTTCCCCAAACGAATGCGCTGATGAATCTCAGCCGCATGGGTCTTAGGATCCTTCTTAATGGATTGGGCGATAATATCATGCAAGGTCAAGTTGTCGTGGGCAGCAATGTATTGAATGACATCGCCCGGTGAATCTGCGATAAAGTTACTTGGGTTGGCAATAATATTATTGAAGATTTGGTAGACATTGCGTGGCCCACCCGTTAAGAAGCGCGGTTGCCCTTCAGATGGGTAGCCGGACTTGAGCTCGTTACGGATTTCATCGGAGAAGACCGCTACACCGTCAGTCGACCGCATCCAGTCTTGGTCGGCCGCTTGAACAGGATCCCCTTCGTCCCCAACAAAGGTCCGCCAACCTTCCCCAAGCATGAAGACCTTAGGATTAAGGGCGCTGGCTGCCCGGTAAGCTTGGGCAATGGCTTCAGCATCATGGTCCCCCATCATGTCGAAGCGGAAGCCGTCCACCTTGAAGGTGTCGGTCCAGTATTTAATAGAATCCACCAGGACCCGACGCGCCATCTTATGGGTAGTCCCTAGACGACCGCCCCCGAAACTTTCGCGCGGGCTACCATCCGCATTCATGAAGTGGTAGTAACCTGGCTCAATGTCTTCAAAGATATGGGTCTTAGCCGTGTGGTTGTAGACCACGTCCATGATAACCCCCATGCCTTGGTCATGGATCGCCTTGATTAATTGCTTGAATTCTTCAATGCGGGCTTGTGGCTTGCTTGGGTCGCTAGCATACATACCGCTGAGACTGAAGTAGGATTGTGGGTCATAACCCCAGTTGTAGTTATTGTTTTGGGTGCTTGGTTGGAGCTCACGCTGAGCACGCGCACTCTCATTAGCAAAGTAGTAACTCATGACTGGCAAGAGCTGGATATGGGTCACACCCAGTTGTTTGAGGTAGCTGAGGCGTTCAGCAAAGGCTGAGAAGGTCCCAAATGGAGATTTGAGTTGGCCTTCTAACTTAGGATCAGAGGTAAAGTCGCGGACATGGGCTTCATAGATGACCGCGTCTTCACGCTTCTTGAAGCCTGGAATATTGGCATAGGATAATTTTGGCCCAATCTTATTTGGATCCACGATAGCAGCCTTGGCCACTTTTTCCTTGGCAGTGGCTTGGTCCCATTTGGCTAAGGACTTAGCATAAGGGTCTAAGACTAGAACCGACTGACCACCCCGGTCCACCTGATAGTGGTAGAAGTAGCCGTCCAGATTCTTGGCAGGCGTGTTTTGCCCATTCAAGGTCACTGTCCACAGGCCCGTGCTAGCGTCCTTAGTCAAAGGCACGCGCGCTACCACTTGGTCCGGATTGTCCTTGTCATAGAGGACTGCGGTCACGGCATCTGCGCTTGGCGCCCAGAGACGCATAAGAGCAGAACCGTCTGCCTGTAGGGTGGAGCCTAACTCGCCCTGATAATTATAGAGAGAGTCCGTTAGCTTCCAACCGGTCTGGCTGTTGACGGTCTCGTCATGATAGGTCAGCTTAAGCGGCGTCCGGCTGACATCCTCTTCAGTAGTCAAAATCAGGCGCTTGTTAGTTGCATCGACTTCAATCTTAGTGACTTTGACCGGCTGACCGGTATTCGTTGTAACCGCCAAATCTTGCTGGACTTTGGCTAGGTCCAACTGATCCACTGCCGTAAAGTTAGCTAGGACTTGGTGTGGCGCCGTCACTTCGGCGCGGGTAATGCGTTCAGATAAGGTCTTAAATGGCGTCGTGTAGACCGTGTCTTCCTCATCATGCAGGTAGACTTGCTCATGGTTGGCGCGGTCGCTGAAGCTCATGTCTTTGGTTTGTTTTGAAGTTGCTTTGTTCACGAGTAAGAAATGAATGTCCTTTCCAAGTTCTGTAATAGGTAAATCTAAGTAGCGACCAAAAGGCCCGCTTTGGTTAAAGTCTAAGGCGCCCTTAGGCCAGTCGCTAGATGGGTGCTCCACATCCTTACCCCAGACCCAGAGACCCCAGTTGTCATACTGGCCGTCAGCCCGGTGATAGTGGACGCGCAGGCGATTCTTCTTGGCTGGAATTGGCTCTTCCACGCTAGCTTGGTAATTCTCATCCAGCCAGGCTTGTTTCATTTGCGGGTTGGTGATGGCCAGGCTTAAGTCCTCGGTAAACTTCTTGCTGCCATCGTTGACGTTGTTGAGCAAGTAGTTGATGGCGGTCGCCTGAGGTGTCACCGGCACATCTAAGTAGTAGCCATAAGCCGTCTTCTTGTCTTCCGAGAAGCGCATAGCTCCGGTTGGCCAGTTGTCGGACGGCGCTTGAACCCCACTGCCCCAGACCCAGGCGCCAATCTCGCTAATATTGTCGCTTGGCAACTTAGCAAAATGCATACGGAAATGCCCCGCCGGAATCTCCGGCGCTTGGTTGGTTGGCGCCACCTGCGGCGCTGCTGCTGGTGTAGCTGTAGGGCTGGCACCTACCTCAGGGGTGGCTGGTTTGGCGGTGTCGGCTGGGGTGGCGCTGTCAGTTGGCTTGGTGCTGTCGGCCGGGTTAGTGCTGTCAGTTGGCTTGGTACGGTCCGCTGGGTTAGTGCCATCACTTGCTTGAGTGCCGTCCGCCGCTTGGCTGGCAGCAACTGGTTTATTGCCATCAGCTTGGCCGGCTGAAGCGGCTTGGTCAGCTGGCTTGGCGCTATCAGCCTGCGCGGCGTCAGCTTGACCCGCTGGCGCTGCATCAGTCGACGGCGTCGCCTGGTCTCCCGCGTCAGAGCTTGGGGTTGGCGCTAACTGGCTGCTAGATGCCTCTTCTTGAGCCTGGCTGGCAGCTAAGACCTGGGCACTGCCCGGTAGGAAGTATAGGGTAGTCGCTACTAGGACAGAAGCCACTCCCACACTGAGTTTCTTAATGCCATAACGCTCTTGGCGTCGGGCTTGAGTTGATCGCATATCTTTCATAGTTCGGATATCCCTTCTGCAATATAATGCGCTTTCATTATTTTATTATAGCATGCTCCAACCTTCTTTTCTCCTAGCTAAGCCATTTTGTTAACGCTAACAAACTTTCTTTCAGCCAAAGAAGACTCCGCCAGTCCATTGTTCTGCCTATCAATGGACTGGCCTCATAAAAAACACCCCTAAACGCCCTTTTTGACTGTAAAAGCTCGCAGCTAGTCCATCGTTCCTCCTATCAATGGACTGGCTCATGACTCCCCTCTGGTTTGGCCCTTTTTCCAGGTTCCTAGCCTAGCCAGTGGTCCACTCTCCAAAGTGGTCCACTAGCTCGCAGCTTTCACCTCGGTTTCGGCCCTTTCCCCCAGTTTCCTACCCTGCCAGTGGTCCACTCTTCAAAGTGGTCCACTAGCTCGAGACTTGCCCCTCGGTTCTGCCCCTTTTCCCTGTTTCCTACCCAGCTAGTGGTCCACTCTCAAAAGTAGGCCACTAGCTCGCGGCTTTCCCCTCGGTTCTGCCCTTTTTCCCCGTTTCCTACCCAGCTAGTGGTCCACTCTCCAGAGTAGACCACTAGCTCGAGGCTTTCGCCTCAGTTCTGCCCTTTTTCTCAGTTTCCACCCCAGCCAGTGGTCCACTCTCCAGAGTAGACCACTAGCTCGCGACTTTCGCCTCAGTTCGGGCACTTTTCCCCGGTTCCAACCCAGCCAGTGGTCCACTCCAAAGAGTGGACCACTGGCTCAGGGATTCTGCCTTGTATGTCACCTTTTCCCCACACCAAAAAGCCCCTGTCCTCAGGACAGGGGCTATACCATCTAAGCTTCTGGCGCTAGGTGGGATTTGATAACCATGAGTTCGCTATCTTCGACGGCTTCCAGGGAGTGTACTTCGTGAGGAGCCATGCGAATGATGACGCCAGGATAGATTTCGGCTGTTTCCTTCTCATCAGAGAAAAGGATTCGTCCTTTGACCGGGACGACGACCACCGTATAAGGGACGTGGTGCTGGCCAATGGCTTGACCGGCAGGTAGTACCAGGTGGGTGACTGTCTGGCTAGGCGTCTCCACCAAATGCTCAAAACGCTCAATGTCTGTGCGACCGTGATAAACTTTCATACTTCAAACTCCTCTCTAGTTCATAGTTCTATTATAGCACAGCTTCTATCGATAAAAGGCATTAAACAGCTTACCCCAACATTATCTCTAAGCAAAAACCGCACCTCTTGCATCGTGGCAAGCAGGTGCGGTTCATGTCAATGCTTAATTTTGTCCAGCAGCTTATTATCCCTCACTTGTAAAATAAGCCTACCCCAGTCCAAGAGTCCCTAATCTCTCGAGCCAAGCCTCCTCAAATGCAGAGCCCTCGCTCTGCACGCGCACCTGATACTGATGACAAAAATCTAGCATCTCCTTGTATATATGACGATCCGTTGAAAAACGCCTTAAGCGTCTTAGTAGCCCTATCCATAAATAGCAGCTACCTGACCATGGATGGGTGAAGATCCATTCAGTCATCGAATCCTTGACTTGAGGCACTTGAGCAAGCCTCTTCGTCATCCCTCTTACTTAGAAGGAAATCCTATGAAACTATATATTCGACAAGGAATCAGTACCCCCATACTCGACTTCCTTGTTGAGGAGTTTTATCAGGTTGCAAAGGCATTATAGCATGTCTTAAGTCGCTTGAAAAGAGTATAGACTCATTTTTTGTAGAATTATGCACTTTTTTGATAATCGACGATTACACTAAAGTTTTGGATGTTTTTTCGGAACAAAATAGGACAGAATTATCAGTCATATCATCCGCCTATATTCCTTGTAAAATAAAGATTATCATGTTTTTGAACTAGAGCTTTAGTCAGGCTCACATGCTTAACAATATTGAAAATTCATTTTCACCATTCAATATTCGAAATTTGTATATATACATAGACAATTTTATAGACTTTAATCCGATTTGTCGCGAAGTTTCACTCACGGCTTTCAATCGTGTCCAGACACAAAAAGAGACCCGGCTATCGCCCGGCCCCTTTGTCTTCAAGTTTGTCTTTAACGCCCGCTACCATGCTACGACCAAAGCCCTTAATATGAGCTAGAAGGCCTAATAGGCTGTCCAAATAAGTATCATCACCGCGCACCGCCAACATGACGGTCTCGCTCCCCATGTAAGCAGCCAGGAAAATCAGGAGGCTATAGACCAGATTGAGGACTTGCACACCTGTTCCTACCTCATGCTGCCAGTAACCCCAGACTTCTTGAACGGCATAAAGAGCTAAGATTAAAAGCAAATACCAGACCGCCTTCTGCCATTCAGGCGTGAAACGTGATTTGCGGCGCAACAAAAGATAGCCCGCTACACCCGTTAAGATAATATTTATAGTCACTAGTAAGAAGTTCAACATCTTACTCCCTCCTTGCATCCTAACTTTCTCTACTTCTAGTATAGAAAGTTTAGGCTTCCTAGGCAAGAAAAACTTTGCTCTAAGGCTAAAAATCAGTCTCTAGACCGAGCTTTTGTCCGATTTAAAACTACTTGTAGGTTTTTTCATAATCTCCCCCCTATTTTGATGCGTGCTAGTTGCCTTTTTATGCAAAATTGCTATAATGATGATAGTATACTTGCGCACAAGGAGCAACAACATGAAAAAGGCCAAACTCATCGCCCACATTATTCTTATTCTATTAGCTATCGGGACAGTAGATGTCCTAGCCAACTTCAGTGGCTTAGATCTCTTGACCCATCTCGATGCCTGGGTAGGTCGGCGCCCCGACCATATCTCAGCCCCTAATGCGTCTAGCCACGAGTCTTCCAAGGAATCCTCCTCTAGCGACAACTCCAAGGAATCGTCTGAATCCAAATCGGAAAGCTCCTCTTCTAGCTCTTCGTCTTCCTCTAGTTCGTCCTCATCTGAGTCTTCGTCATCTAGTCAATCCTCCGAATCTCGGCCAGGAACCCAAGACAACGATAACCAGGACAGCCCAACTAGTCCAAATACCCGTCAAAATGACGACTACACAGCGCCAGCCACACCGGCTACCCCGGCGCCAAACCCAGACCCAGTCACCCCGACACCGGCTGACCCAGTGGTCGAACCCCAACCAGACCCAACACCTGACCCAACCCCGCCAGCCGATGGTGGCGGTGCCCTTGATGGCGCGGGGGAATAAGTAGATAGAAAAAATCCCAATCCATGATGGATTGGGATTTTTTGTTATTATATGTCTCTTTACTTAGGGCTAATTTTTAGCCTTCTCCTTATACTCTTTGACAGATTTCTGGTAGAAGTCTAAATCTCTCATGACCAGAATATTGAAGCGGAGATTCTTGCTCTCCTTGTCGCCAAAAGTTTTGATTGCCACGCCGACCTTATCATTCTGGATGAGAACAAAACTGTCTTTACCGACTTGAGGATCAGCCAACAGTTTCTTAAGCTCGCTCGTCTCTTCAAGGTTGAGCACTCTTAGGTAGGCAAGTAAAGCTTCCTTAGTTCCCAAGGTCAGGCTATAGCCCAACGTCTTGCCATCCGCACTCGCAATAATACCTTCCTGATCTTCGCTAATCTTATAATACTTGACAGACCTTCCGTCTCCTAATGTAATCTCTTCGACATCTTGGAGATTCTTGTTCTCAATTAAGTCCATATAGTTCTTATAAGAAGCTACCGCATCATCGTTAATCAAGCTCTCTACCTTAGTAAAGTGGTCAGTATATAAGTTAACTAGCAAATCCAAGGCTTGTTCTTGGTCAGCTGGCTGACTCACCTTTACAAAAAAGGCTAAATCACGATAAATCCGGATACCAAACTGCCCTCCGAAGGCAAATACTTGGACGATTGCCTTGTCATTCTTAAGGATTAGGACGCGCCCCTGGAATTTGTCAGGACTTGTCAGCATCGACTCTAACTCACTGGTTGGCTCAATAGCTAAAGCTGCTAAATAGCCTTTAATAGCCTCGGCAGGAAGTTGATCAAAAGCATAACCAAGTGTTTGCCCCGTGGTGCTACCAAAAAAGGCAGCCTTATTATCCTCATTATCTCCTGTTCGATATAACAAATAGTCAACCTGAGATGACCAGGTTTCTTTTTTAGCCGGAATGCGCTCCGTGGCCTTGATAAAGTCCATGTATTGATTATAAGATTTCTCCACATCGTCGGTGATTAAGCCCTCTACTTGCGTAAAGTAGTCCTTGTATTCCTCAGCTGTTTGAGGCCCTGACTCCGCTCTGACAAGGCTAGGCACCATAAGCACGAGGGCGAATATGGCGAGTAGTAGTTTTTTCATTGGGTCACTTCCTTTATGGGGATTCCTTTTTCTATTATAACACGAAAGCATCGGGAACAATAACCTGCTTTCACAGGCACTTCCGAATAGCCTGCGCCAGACCCTCAGGATTTTCCCAAGCCATTGAGTGGCCTGCATTCGGCACTACTTCAATTTTCACACCCTGCTCTTGCAACTTCTCAAAATCAGGGTCAGGCAGTGTTTGCTGGCCGAAAATAAAATACTTAGGAAAGTCAAATTGATACAAGAGCTGTCTCCAAGAGACTTGTCCCCCTTGAACCGCATTTCGAGATATTTCGAATGCCGCCTTTGGCAGCCAATTTCTTAAAGTTGCTAGCCAAGTTGTATAACCTGCTTGTTGGTAGTAGACTAGCTTCTTGGCGAATTCCCGCTCCAAGTTAGCCTCATCCAGACTCGCAATATCAAAACTAGCTGCCCCATCTGAACTTGGGTCTAGGTTTGATTCACTCAGTATCAGTTTTTTGACGCGCTTGCTAATCAAGTTGCATAATTCGATAGCGACAGCGCCGCCTAAACTATGGCCGAAAACAATCACTTGATCTAGCTTCAAATCTTCCACAAACTCACTTAAATATTGAGCATGAGCCCTAACACTATATTCAAAATCCAAGGGCTTATCGCTGTAACCCGCGCCCAACAAATCAATCAGAATGATTCGCTGGCTAGGCCCCAACATGGCAGCTACTTCAATATAGTCAAAAGAACTGGCACAGCCTAAGCCATGTATGAATAGAATCGGTGTTCCCTTGCCATAGAGATCATGATAACGAATGGTGTAATCAGTCTCCCTAATTCTGTACTCTTTCATTTCTAGTTCCCCCATTCTAAATGATGTATGACTTGACACTAAAGCCTCCCATCAAAATGATAGAAGGCTTTTTGTATCATTCAGTTAAATTACTTTGCTTGCGATTATACCCGCTCAATATGAGACTTGAAATATTTCTCTTGAAATCTAACAGCTTCTTCAATTTCTTCCACTGTATATTTTGTTCCTATTGGAGCAACAACCCATTTTTCTTCAACGTCATCGTCCCTTTTGATAACTGCAATTAATTCTCCCTCATATTCATCTACTGCTTTATCAACGCCAAGTACATACACATCTTGTTCTTCACCATCAGGAGCGATTATTCCTTCAACATAACCATAATTGATTGGATAAATATGTTCCGGATAATCAGGGTGAGAACTCCCTAGTGGACGATCTATTTTAACTTTTAAAACTTTGCCAATCATATTATCTCCTCCACAAATTCAGGTTTTTCACCCACTATTTCCACAAAAGCCTCCCACCAAAAGGATAGAAGGCTTTCTGTATCATTCAGTTAAATTACTTTGCTTGCGATTATTCCCACTCAATGGTCGCAGGCGGTTTACTTGTAATATCATAGACCACGCGGTTAACATGGGCTACTTCGTTGACAATGCGGGCGCTGATGACTTGCAGCACTTCCCACGGTAGGCGGGCGAAGTCGCTGGTCATCCCGTCAATAGAGGTGACGGCACGAATCCCGACCGTGTAATCGTAGGTCCGGCCGTCGCCCATAACTCCAACAGATTTGAAGCCTGGGAGTACGGTGAAGTATTGCCATACGTCGCGGTCTAAGCCATGGTTGGCGATTTCTTCGCGCAAGATGGCATCTGATTCACGGACGATTTCGAGTTTTTCTTCGGTGATTTCGCCGATAACCCGAATCCCGAGACCTGGGCCTGGGAATGGTTGGCGCCATACCAAGCTGTCTGGCATTCCGAGCGCTGTCCCCAAGGCACGTACTTCGTCCTTGAAGAGGGTGTTGAGGGGCTCAATCAACTCGAACTGCATGTCTTCTGGCAGACC
>ERZ772956.402-NODE-402-length-33703-cov-3.116322_pt1 | contig 33703 bp, 26 predicted proteins | sample MGYA00580683_ERZ772956 | MGnify/ENA primary metagenome ERZ772956 (study PRJEB29015, sample SAMEA2738077) | human oral metagenome | biome: human oral; feature: human-associated habitat; material: saliva | place: China | collected 2212 ... | reverse complement strand
CTCAGGAAATGATAAAAAAGATAATTTAATAAAAAAAATTATAGAAAATAAAAATCCAAATTTAATTACAAAAAGCCATTTTTCCACAGTGAACGATATATCGTTCACTAGTGAGCAGAAAAATCGTTCACTGACAAAAAATGGGAAGTTGGAAGATGGTGTGAGCGATATATCGCTCACAGTGAGCGAGAAATTCATCACAAACCAAGACAAGAATAACCAAGAACAAAATACATGTCATGTACATGAGAAAAATAAAAAAGATAAAAGGTCCGATGGAGGAATCTCTATCAGACCTTTTATCTTTAATATGACAGACGTAGCACTTTAACTTGTTTGACTTACGGCTTTAACATGGAATTGAATTTCAAATTTAATCCATTCGATTATGTCGCAATTAAGAGAACAAGCAGTAAAATGCGTAAAACGTGCTTGGAGCTTTGCGAAGCGTCAGTCTTTGAAATTAGTAGTGGGCGCAGGACTCTTCGCCCTGAGTACTGGAACAGCGTTGGCCAACAGCAAGGGTGCGGGCGGCTTCTCCAAAGCCACCACGGAGCTCTCATCGTATCAGACCCCTGTGTCCAACCTGTATTCTATGACATAGCATAAAATTCATACTTCCCTCTTATGTAATGGCACGATCTTTGCTTTAATTACATGTAAAGAAAATCTAAATTTATGGAAGAAAGAAGAATTCTCAATCGCCGAACTACATGGCACCTAATTAACATTAAAGCAAGAACAGAACAAAATACAGAGCATTATGTCTCTATGTTTCGTAACTTATATTCTCAAGATCCTTTGGTGGCATTGCCTATAGGCAAAAGTGGTAGCTTAAAATCAGTAGAGTTTAGCGAGCAATTAGACGAGGAACAGCAGCCAAATTGGATTAAGGCCAACATTCTCTCGTATGTAATTATAGACCCCAATGCTTTTTATAATCGTAGAAGCCAGCAGGATTTGCATTTGGATTGGGATGCAGATATCGTTGCCAACAAAAAGGAAGCAGAACTATATTTCATTCCTTCTGTACACATGTTGGCTGTCAGAAAGACATCACCGATAAGCTTAAAAAGCACAGTTCTGTATCTGTCAGAGGCACTAAACAGAATTGAACCAAATACGTTTGATGTTGATGTAGTGGTAGAAAGAGATGCTTTAGACCGTATTTTGTCTGCACATGCTGTATGTAAATTGGAAGCCGACATTTCTTTTTCTAACCCGGGACACACAGATGGATTCTTCGCAGCCTTTGACTCGAAACTTCGTACCATGAATCCCAATCGGTTTCAGGTTACGGCTGAAGGCTCATTGGATAGTCCCTTACAAGGAGAAGAAGATGGCATGTTACAGGCTGTGGTAAACTTATCAGAGCAGAATGGAACTGTAAAAGCAACTATACAGCCAACAGAAGGGTCAAAACTTGAAGTCATTGATAGTAAAGACCACCCAAAAGTGCTGAAAATTCCGCAGATTATCAATGGATTCTGCTCAACGATATACAACGAGCTGAAAACACGATATGGAAATCATCATGAGTAAGCGAGAAAATCCATTTGGATGGAAAAATATGCTTTGCAAATATACATTCTATGAGTTTGCAAAGGATAGTTCCCTTCCTCTTATCATTTCAGTCCTACTTTGTGTAATAGCTGCTGTAAGTTCATTGGATATATATGACCAACTGCTCAAATTACTACAGATTGGTATTAGCATCGTTCCTTTGATGGCAGCATTTATCTTGACGGCATACACAATCATCTTATCATTCTTTATGGGAGACAAGTGTAAGGAAATTAAAGATGCTTCAGAAGGGAAAAAACTTATAGAAGAATTAAATTCGAGTTTTGCTGTATGTTTGTTTGCTTCAGCGGCTTCTATAATAGTTTTGGTGATAGCAACATGTATAGCAAACATGGAATTTTCATCAGTTTATTCTAATTGGATAAATTATCCCACCTATTTTGTCGTTTGCTACCTTATTATGTTTTCGGTGTCTGTTCTTGTTGGTATTATCATCGATATATATAACATCGGGCAGACAACAATATTGTAAGTTAGGGGCTGCCGCATCGTTACGGGCAGCCCCTACAAAAACTATTGAGTTACGGAAATCCTTTATGGATTGGGGTTAGTTCCACCGCCCGACGTGCCGGGATCGTCGGCATCGAGCTTGCCTTTCCATTCTTCCCATTCGATGTCCACGTCCGACAGGCCGCGAACGGCACGGCGACCGCCGCCGGCGGTTCGTGTGCCCCCGCCACGGAAGCGGGTTTCGGGAATGAAGCGCACACGCACGCCGTTGATGAGGGCGGCGGTTACCTCCTTTTCGGTTGCCACGCCGTTCTTGTTGGTGGCTGCGGTGAAGTAGAACGAGCCGATGCCGTCGAGTTTCACCGAGCGCCCCTGCGCCATATAGTCACCCATCACACCGCCCAGTGCCGTCAAGACGGCACGCACGTCAGCTGGGCTTACGGTTGATTCGGCTGCCACACGTTTGGAGACTTACTCGGTAGTGATGGCAGAACCAACGAGAACGGACTTAGGATACCACTTGCCGTTCACCTTCATCTTCATTTTCTTGTAAAAAGCCATAGCGTAATCGTTTTTTTGTCTCCGGGAGCTGAACTGTTAACAGTAACTAAAGTATAAGTAGTGGGCATCTGAAGTATAAGTAGTGTCCCACCGAAGTATAAGTAGTCGCTGTCTCAATATGCTACACTGGCGACAGGTTAGTAATATGTTTCTCTTAGTGCCTTGCAGAGATTGTGCGTATATATGGGCATGATGTCCTGCATGAGAACAACAGGGACGGTGCCCTGTGGCACTTCCGTCCACCGGGAACCGTCCCTACGCACATTCTTAATCGTCCCAAAGGTCGGGGTTCTTGTAGTTACCCTAATCATCATCCAGGAACTCATGCTTCTTGGCATCGCTGGGCTGGCTGGGGTCGTAACCACCGTCACTTATGCCCGGGCTTGCCGTAATCATCAGTTGCTCTACGGGGATTGTTATCTGTTCTGTCACCGGTCTGATATATTTCTTTCGTTCCATGTCTTTCCCTTTTATTTTATAATGACCTTCTTTCCGTTCTTGATATAAACGCCGTGTGCAGGCTTGCCGACGCGCTGGCCGTTGAGGTTGTAGTAGGCATCCGTCTGGTCGGCCTGTCCGGCGTCGATGGTCGAGATACCCGTCACCGTCGTCTCGTCATCGAATACCATCCTCAGCTTCGCGCCTGCCGACATCGTGCCGGGCTTCATGTATGCGCGGTGCACCGTAAAGGCTGGCACGTTGCTGGTGTCCTTATGGAACACGCCGCCCTGCATGATGTAGACGGGCTCCGTCGCCGTGACCGACAGCTGTGCGTAGTCTTCGGTGACACCCTTCATGATGTTGTCGCTGACCGTGTAGGTCTGGTCATCCTTCTCGCCGATGGTATAGTAGAAGTCGGCCGGGGTCTGTATCTCGCCCTCGTTGATGAGCTTGAGCAGGACGCCCACGCCCGCCGGGATATAGCTGTAGGGCTGAGAGGTCTGTTCGTCGATGCTCCTCATGCGTACATGATACTCCGACTCATCGTATTTGTAGTCGCCGCCGCCATTCCTTATGGCTGAACCTGCCGCGAAGGCTGCTATTCCGACCGGCTTTCCGTTTTCGTTGTAATAATCCGAGAAGTCGGTATCGAACTCGCGGGCGAAGGTGCCGTATTTGTTCGAGATCTTCATGTCGTGGATCTTGTACTCTATCTGATCGATGAAGTTGAACGGGCTGGTCACGTTTGTATGTGTCGCCATGTCATACTTCGTCTTGGTCCAGGCGGTCTTGTAAGCGTTGACCGCCGACTTCTTGACATAGATCGTGGTCGTGCCGGCCACCTCGTTATAGTCGTCGCCGGTGTCGTTGAGCTCAAACTTTGTGGTGCTGAGCATGTCCTTCGTAGGCGCGGTGCCGATGAAGAATACGCTCTTGATGGTACTTGAGTTAGCCGAAGGCACTGTCTTGAAGGCCTTGCCGCCGATATAGCCCACATTGTCCTTCACCACGACCTCCTTGATCTTGTTGCTGGCGTTCTGGAACGCGTAGTCGCCGATAAGGGCCACGTGGAGGCTGCCGCCCTTCACCGTGGTAGGCACGACGAACGTGTAGACAGTCGACTTGGTGGAGAGCATGTCCACCGAGTTGCCGGACACCTGCAGATACTCCGTCTTGTTTTCCTCGAACGAAGGGCTGGTGCTCTTGAATTGCTGATAGAACGGCTCGGCCTGATACTGCGAGAGCAGCTCCTTGCGCACGTAGATGTTGATGTTGGCCGGCATGTTGGTGGTTCCGCCGTCGCCGTTGTCAAAGCTCCTGTAATTGGGGCGCTGGTCAATGTTGGTTGCGGGAATCATGGCGTCGCAGAGGAACGCGATGGTGTTGAGGTTCTTGCAGAGGCTGAACGCACGCGTACCGATGGAGGTCACCTTGTTGGGGATCATCACGTTGGTGAGACCCGTACACTCGTAGAAGGCAAAGTCGCCGATCTTGGTGATGGACGGCGGTAGCAGCGTATAGCTGGAATTGACCTTACCGTGGGGGAAGAGCATCAGCGTCTGCTTGTCCTTCGAGAGCAGGTATCCGTCAATACTCGAATAGACGGGGTTGTCACGGTCCACGTTGATGTCGGTAAGGTTCTCGCAGTACTTGAAGGCCTCGGGGCTGATGTCGGTGAGGTTCTTCGACACGTTCACCACGTTGAGGGCGGCGCAGTTGCGGAAGGCCTCGCGCTCAAGTGTCGTCACGCTGTTAGGAATGTCGATACTCTCCAGACCGCAGCTGGCAAAGGCACCCGCGCCGATGGTCTGGATCTCGGCATCGTCGGCAAATATGGCATGCTTCAGGCCCGTACAGCCCATGAAGGCGTTCTCCTTGATGTCGGTGACGCCCTTGGGGATGTTGATGGTCTCAAGGTTCTTCAGATCCTGGAAAGCACCGCTCTCGATGGTGGTAAGTTCGTTGCTGCCGAGGAAGTTGACGGTAGTCAGCGCGGGATCGTTCTTCAAGGCATCCTGGCCAATGGTTGTCAGTTTTGATCCATCGGGCACATTGATGGTCTTCAGATTGTTGCAATAGTCGAATACGTTTGTCAGCTTTGTCAGCGATTTAGGCAGGGTAACTTCTTCAAGGTAGCGACACCACGAGAAAGCTGCCTCTTCCATTGTAGTAATATGTGATTCTTCTTCAAAAGTTACCTTTGTCATATTCAGGGCATTAGTAAAGGCATTCTTGCGGATGGTCTCCACGCTGGTGGGGATGACCAGCTCCGTCAGATGGCGAGCGCTCATGAATGCACTACCGGCGATGGTCTTCACCTCCGAGGAGATGGTGTACTTTCCGTTGGTGTCAGAAAGGTCCTTGTCGCAGGGGAAGAAGTAGAGCGTGGAATGGTCGCCCTTCGAATAGACCACGCCGTCGATGGCCTCGAAGTTATCACAATCTGTGGGGGTCTTATATTCCTTGATGGCATTACAGTTGGAGATACCACCCTCCACACCGACTGTGCTGAGGTGCGCAGGCAGGGTAACCACCTCGAGGTTATCGTCCTTGAAGAGCGACGCGGTGTTCAGTTTGGTCACATCGTTCAGGTCGATGGTCTTCATCGCCTTGACGCTCTCGATAGCCTTCCACTCTATTTCGGTGATGCCGTCGGGCACCTTGTAGTCGACGGTCGTCTTGCCACGCGGATAGTCGACGAGGGTGTTGTTCTTGAAGAGCACGCCGTCGATGACGCGATACTCCGTGGTTCCGCCGCCGGCAATGGCAAACTCCTCGATGTCGTCGGTCGGGGTGACGCTCGGATAGCCGAGCTCAACGTCCTGCAGGTTCTTCGGGAACACGAGCTTCTTCAGTCCGGCAACCTTCAGGAACGCGTCGCTGTAGATCTTCTCCACGCTCTCGTGAATGTTGTAGGTGCCACCGGCAGGGTTCAGGGCCGACGGGGCCGAGTAAAACTCCTTCTTGTCCTTGGAGTAGAGGCAGCCGTCAGTGTCTGATGAAAAGAACTGGTTGACCGCATCTACCGTGAACTTGGGCTTGGCCTGGAGGTCGTAGAAAGCCGTGTGGACAATCCACTTCACACTCTTGGGGATGCTCACATCGGTAAGTGAGGCGCCGGCGAAGCTCGATGACTGTAGCTTGACGACCGTTTCGGGCAGCGTCACCGACGTGACGTTCTTGCATTTGTATGACTCGTCGCCACCCACCTCGGTCACGGTAAAGGTCGTACCCTTGTCGTCGTCGAAAGTGCCCGGTACGGTGAGGTGTCCTGCCACGGCATCGTCCGTGCCGATGATGGAGACATAAAAATTGGCAAGGTCGATGACCTTGTAGTAACAGCCGTCATGCTTGACCACCTCTCCCTGGGTGTAAGCATGTGTCACCGACGGCAGAAGCGCCAGCAACAAGGTTAAAAGATACCATTTGATTTTTCTCATAATTCTGTCATTTAATTATTAAATTATCATATTTAAAAATTTGATAGGCGAGAACCTTCAGGATAGGTGTGCGCTATAAATACATGCTTGATTTCGATATTTAAAATGGGGTTAGCAGGGGGGTAAAGCGTCTCTTAATCCCGGCTTTGGAGCCAGGCCAACGGACACGACAAAAGAGGAAAGGGGAACTCTTGCGGACCCTTTGCCTATGAGGTTTACGCGACGCTTCATGCGCGCGTACAATAATGTTAGTTTGTGAGATATAAGCGGCGGTGCGCCTATATATGAGAGAGAGAGAGTAGCAAATTATTTGAAACTACCAAATAATTCAACGGGTTTTTACAGGAAAAACCGTCGTTTTCCTGCGCTACGCAAATACCATTATTATATATGAATAAATGCGTCAAATGATTATTTCTCTCAGCCCTTTTCAAATCCAATTGACTGGAATGCGTGGCAAAAGTAAGTATTTTTTCAGAAAAAAGCAAGGATTAGAACAAAAATCTGCAAATCAGTATGTTATTCAGCATAAAAAGGTATTGGATAAGTTCACCTTCCCCACCAACCGTGTGCTCTATGCCATGACCTCCATCATCGGTACGATGCTCCTTCATCGGGGACTGGACGGTATCTCCCGCTACTACAACTACAAATTGGGAGAGGACCGCTTCAACTTTGAGAACGAGTCGTTCCAGCAGTCGGAGGAACTGAATGAGAATCCTTACTCGGTGAATATCCCGATGATATACTATTTCAAAGGACGTATGCACAAGGGGTGGATCAACATTATCAATCCCTTTCGTGGTACCATCGTGCTGGGTACGCCCGGCTCAGGCAAGTCCTTCGGCATCATCGACCCGTTTATCCGCCAGCATGCGGCCAAGGGGTTTGCCATGATGGTATATGACTACAAGTATCCGACATTGGGCAAGACGCTGTTCTATCAGTATTGCAAGAACAAGAAGCTCGGCAGGTTGCCGGAGAACTGTGGCTTCCATATCGTGAACTTTACCGATGTGGAATACTCCAACCGCATCAATCCTATCCAGCGAAAGTACATCCCTGACCTTGCGGTAGCTGCTGAAACGGCGGCGACATTGCTTGAATCGCTCAACAAAGGGGGCGATAAAAAAGGCGGTTCGGAGGCGTTCTTTCAGAACTCGGCCATCAACTTCCTCTCTGCCATCATCTATTTTTTCGTCAATTTTCACCCGACGGGGTTCAAGGACGGCAAGAAGATCAAGTACAAGGGCAAGAAACTAAGGCTGATGACAAAGAACTGGCATGACTACCGGGCTGTTGATAAGGACGGTAACATGATTCTCGACTTTGTGGATGAGCTGAGCCATGATGTGTCGGTGGATGAAGATGGGATGTTCGTGGATCTGAATGACTTCACCTATATCAGCCGTAACGGGCAGAGGGTGCATATCACTTCGTCCTGGTATGAGGACGAGCAGGGGCAGGTGGTGGAGCCAGACACCATCACCGGCGAATACTCGGATATGCCTCATGTGCTGTCTTTCTTAGGCAAGCAGTACAGTGACGTGTTCGACATCCTGATGCAGGACCAGAAGATTCTCTCGCTCATGGCTCCGTTCCAGTCAGCTTATACCAACAAGGCGATGGATCAGCTCGAAGGTATGGTGGGTGCGCTCCGTGTCAATGCGGCTCGCTTGGTTTCACCAGGAGCCTACTGGAATTTCACGGGAGACGACTTCGACCTGGAGATTTCAGACCCTGCCAGCCCCTCGTATCTCGTGATTGCCAATGACCCGGAGAAGGAACAGATAGTGGGTGCGCTCAATGCGTTGGTGTTGAACCGCCTCGTTACCCGTGTGAACAGCCGGGGGAATATCCCTGTGTCTATCATCGTGGACGAGCTGCCGACCTTGTACTTTCATAAGATTGACCGACTGATTGGTACGGCGCGTAGCAACAAAGTGGCGGTGACACTGGGCTTTCAGGAACTGACACAGCTGGAGGCGGACTATGGCAAGAACGGTATGCAGAAGATTATCACGACGTGTGGCAATATTTTCATGGGTGCCGCCCGGAACAAGGAGACACTGGAGTGGGCACAGAATGACGTATTCGGCAAAGCGAAGCAGACATCAAAGTCCATCACCATCAATGACCAGAAGGTTTCCACGTCTATCTCTGAGCGTCTGGACTATCTGGTGCCAGCTGCCAAGATAGCGGACATGGCGACGGGCTGGCTCGCAGGTCAGTCGGCTCGAGACTTCACACCGACGGAAGGTAGCATGATGCAGGGCTTTGACATCGAGAAGTCGGAGGAGTTCAAGACCTCGAAGTATTTTTGTAAGACGCACTTCGACATGGCGCAGATTAAACAGGAAGAAAGTCTGTATGCAGACCTGCCGAAAATCTATCAGTTTGCCTCCAACCGTGAGAAGGAAATCATGCTGGGGCGTAACTTCAAACGTGTCAATGATGAGGTGGATGCGATGATTGCTGAGCTTCTGGGTAAGGAAAGGAAAAAGAAACAGGAAAATAAACAGTAGTAGTATGGTACTCTATCAGTGGAAAGGTTTGTCGGGCAGTGCCCTGAAAGTAATAGCGTTGGTGTCCATGACCGTGGACCATATCGCTTATTACCTGATGGAACATGGTACTTGGACGTATGACATGATGCGGACGGTGGGGAGAATGGCGTTCCCCATCTTCGCCTTTCTACTGGTGGAGGGGTATGACCACACTCGTTCCACAAGGAAGTATGCGCTCAGTCTCTTGGCTTTTGCGCTCATATCTGAAATTCCGTGGTGGCTGCTCAATCATGACAACACCCATAATGTGTTCTTTACTCTGCTATTGGGGCTGATAGCGATAGAGGGAATGTGCAGAATCGGAGACAGGCCCCTGAAATGGTGCATCATCATTGCCTCGCTTTGCGGCAATGCCATTTGGTTACACGTCGATTATGAGTATTCCGGCATCCTGCTGATATGTGCGTTCCATATCTTCCAGCCGGACAAGGTGACGAAATGTCTTTTTGCCACCCTGTTCATGTATCAGTACGGTGTAATCGGTTTGTGGTTGGGCTTGGCGGTTATCCTTTGTTACAATGGGCAAAGGGGATTTATAGAAGGGTAGTATGCGAAGTATTTGTGCTACGCATACTATCCCTTTCACTTGGGTGTGATTATTTTTATTCTATTGCTTTGAATATAGATACCACTCCACTATTATTTCACATGAATATCTGGCATTGCTGTCTTGAACTCAGGGTCTATGTAATGGCATTGTTGTTTTATAATACCACGCCGGTGAATGGCTGGTTCGAGGCAATAATCATTGAACTGTTGTTTATCAACATCTTCAACTTTTGTCCAATGTGGAAAGAGAAGCTTCATATATCCAACCGTTATTTTTTTCACAGCCTTAAAGTCGCGCATATCAGCGTTGTGTTCAAACTCAACGAGATCATCGAACAACTGATTATATACGTTTTCAATCCTCATTGAATGCAGGATTTCACTGAAGTACTCTATATTTATGGTCCATCCATTATATATCATACCTTTATTGATGCGAGGTAAATACCAGCCCTCAATAAAGCAGTGAAAGCGATCTAACAAGGCCGATTCTCTAAAATTTTTGGGCAAGCTATCAAAATAACACGTATTAACAGGCCTATAGTCTGCAGTAAGGGGAATATTACCCATAAGCATCAATCCACATTCAGAAGTGAATTCTTTATCGTCAATGGTGGTCTTTCCACTCTCCAGATACGATTTTAATGCAGCCTGAATCTCAGCAGGTTCTTGAAAGACTATGGTCTGAATTTCATCAAAAACAGTAAAGTCATGATTCTTTATGATTCCATACTGATCCTTTTGCTTGTCATAAAATAACTTTGCACGAGTAACTTTGCCACCGCTGACAATCCAACAATATTTACTGATATTACCAAAGACGTATGATTTTCCTGTTCCTTTAGGAGCAAGTTCGATAACATTAAGTCTTGGCTCTACAAAAATAAGTAGTCTCGTCAAGAATTCGAGCTTCTTAGTCAGCCCACCAAAACCGGTTGGCTCATAGCCCATAGCAGAAAGCATCACATCAATCCACTCATTAAGCGTGAATGCTTTTCTCGCCTCCCTTAAATATGATATGTCAACAGAGCGATATGGCTTAAATGGATGAAAATCGACCATTTCTACATGGTTTTTCTTTCCATCATCATCGGGTAAGAGGCACAATTTTATTATTCCCCACATTTCGCCATCTACCAATTCTCCTTTATGCTTTTCAAAAATATAAGGAGGAATAATTCCTTCTTTTAGCTTTATGCCTAAATCGGGAATTCCAAAGCGTCTGACATTCTTGATAAGATCAATATAAACATTGAATCTTGTCATAAGCATGACCTCCTGGCCACTCCCCAGTCTATCTTTCACTGATGTTGCCTTCTTTGGTATGACAGTATCAAGAAATTGTGACAAAGCCTGCCCATCAATCTCTCCCATCAAGTTGAGATAGCGTTTTGTGACAAAGTCCATCACAAACGAAGGTAAATTGCGCCCTGCGAAAAGACTACCTGCTGATACTTGATTCCGCAGAATAGCCATTTGTGAAAAGTATTCTTTTATTTTTAGCTGAAGTTCTTCCGTCATAGTTAAAAAGAGAATAAGTCATCTTCCTTGGCTCCGAGAGTGAAATCAAAGAATAAAGTTTTTGAATTTAAGCCTATATGCAGTTTTAATTGTTTAACTGAATCGACAAGATCCAATTTCGCCGTTATATATTCTTTACCGCTTATGTGCGAAATGTTATATGTACTTCCATTATATTCAACATATGCAGTTTCATTAGCGCAGAATCCCTCAATTATTAGATGTGCCCTTGTTTCTTGTGCTGATACATGAACGTCTTTCATTGACGCATCCCAATACATATTACCTTTATCTGGAGAAATAATAAAGATGGGCACTAACACTTCTTCGGGTGTGCAGCCCCCATGAGCACCTTGTCCTGAAGGAACTTTTTTGCAAAGAGAATTATGCCTCAATGCCACTAATGTCTTACCATCATCTAAAATGAGGTAATTATTATCGCTGACTACCTTAGCTTGTGAGGATATAGCCAATCTTCCACTATGATCAGATTCCACACCAGACATATTAAGTCCATTCACATATTGAGAAAGATAGGTCATTCCATGATCGGAGACTATGGCGATTTTCTTTCCACCATATTTCTGTAGAATATCGCTAATAGAATTTTTGACAATGTTTATCTCATCTATTAATGTATCTATATAAAAATCGTGATTTTTATGAGCGTACCCATCCAAATCACCCTCTTTGTCAAGTCCTCCTAATTTTTGAAGATTTGTTTTGTTTACAGAGGTCACCGTGGGAAGAAGAGCTCTGGCAATAGAAACTTCATTAAGATAGACCCCTTCATGCTCTTTATTCCGTATAAGAGCAGATATTAAAGGAATCCAATCAATACCTAGACCGTCAATCCAAAATAACACATCGATATCTGTCCTACTAACTAATTGAGTGTATGTAGTCTTAAACGAATTATACCATTTAAGGAATGATGGACCATCTGCATTAAATTGTTTAATGAGATTGCTAATATCTTCGCTATACCGTCCTTCGATCTTTGCTTTCTTATAGTTATTAATATAACCTTCTATCCATCCAACCTCAGTGGGTAACACGACCTGTAAATCATTAAGATACTCATATAGCTCTGGATAGAACTTTTTGATCTGATTTTTTGTAACCAGTCCTTTTCCCAGCCAAGCAATAGCTAACTTTTTTTCAGTCTTTGTCAGTGATGAAAAATATTTTATCGCAATGTCATAGCCCTTTTGCTCTGCTATTGCATTCAGACGGCTTTGTAGTAAATGCTCTATTCCCAGAGGTAAGATGACACCGTGCTGTGCAGCTGCGTTAAGACAGCAACAACGTTCATCAATTTCACTACTCACTTCAGAGGCGAGATTTAGCGCAACGGCTGTAAATAGCTCCTTGTCTGTGAAACCTTCTAAAGAATTTAGAACATGACACAAGTATCCTTTGCCTTCAAACTTATAGATATAATATTTTATCAAGAACCATCTTTCAAATGACTCGTAGTGTTCAAACCATGCTCGCATGAAAACCGTACAATCAGTAAAGTTATTCACGCCAAAATATTTTCGCGCAAAAGAATCAAGCGAAAAATTTTCATTATCGACATTTATGTCACCAGCTAATCTATCCCAAAAAACATCTTCCTGTTTTTTGTAGATAATATCACCAAAATCTAAACGCAGTCCTTTGGTAAGAAATTCATAAGCATTATGACATATGTCGTAGAAGAAGGCATTGTCTGGCTGCGCATACATAGCATTCCCATACAAAGCATGAGAGGTACTTATGATCTCCTTTTTAATATTTGCATCGGGATTACTCCATATTTTAAGCCATGAATGAATATCCTTCACAAAAGTGTATTTCTTTTCTAATGACTTAACTCCAAAATCTTTCCCATCCGTTACAATGAGTCTATAGTCAAGTTGACGGTTGGTATTCCGAAAATACCATGCCTCGACCATGCTGTCTTTAGCAAAGAATGACATTTTGTTTTCAAGACCAACAATGGGGATATAGACACGTTGATTATGCTTCCATGCATCAGAAGAAGCCTCAATGCCCTTTAACGTCTTTATAAGAGATTCGAATATTTTGTTCTTTGAGTTGTCATAGAAGCGGGCAAGCTCAGAGAATGGCGCAATGATATAATCTACTTTACCCATTTTCTTGATGAACATTGCGATGTGCTCACTCAATCGTTGGTGGGTCATCAGTAAATCCGGATACTCCGCATCCATCCATGAAGCAACATCCTTCACCTTTACCCCCATATCGTCTTGCAAATGACATGCAAAATCATAGGCGTCTCTAAAATTGTCAAACATGACAAATCTTATAGGATAACGGTTAAGACGATATGCATTTGCGCCGCTGATTGTTTTATCAGCGGCAACTTCTGCATATAAATCTTCTATATCATGAAACTCATTATACATAGCAATTTATTAAGTCAAGGACCCTTTTGTCACAATCTTTGCTTATTCTGTTTAAGACCTCACGCATCTGACCCTCATTAAGCCTTGAAATCTTGCGAGCTACATCTTCACGCAAAATTTGCAAATCTGTATCATCATGGACCTGATCTGGATTTTCGGGGATAATAGGATCTGTTGGGTAAACTGGAACTACTGGTGGAGTAGGTTCAACAGGTTTTGGTTGCTTGGAAATTCTCCAGTTTTTCAGTTGATTTTCGACCTCAGATTCTGTCCAAAGTCCAACCTCTGATTGAAGATGTTGGTCAAGATAGGTACGTGCTTCTGCAAGCTCTTCTTCTTTGACATTGACAAATTCTACTGATTGGACGAATCTGTTAAACCCATCTTCAAAATTGTCCGCATCATTGACTAAATTTCCAAAATCGAACTTCAACGTCTTAAGCCCATTTACAGTAGCTGACATGAGTTGCGGATTGCGTGAAACCTCTTGCGAAGGAGAGCATACTTTAAGGATGTTATCAATCAATGCTGATATGTCTTTCGTACTGTCCTCAGCATATTTCAAAGACCATAATGGAGCATTCTTCTGTTTTGAATACTCATTCACAATAGCCCAGCGAGCATCAGTCAGGCTGCTTATGTCGCTATATCCTGGAAGTTCATTGAGCTTAAAATTCTTGATGAGAAGCTTACTCAGTTCTCCGGCCTCTTTAGACTCAAACCTGACATTCAGACTATTATTCGTATTCTCTGTATCCCATGCCTTGAACATGTTGACAACGGCATCAACTAAATGCTGCGCTACCAAGGGCTTACCATTCATATCAAAAAGCTGCTTAATATACCTTCTCATAGCAAATGAGACCATGGCCATACATGCGTATGATGGGTATAAGCCATAAGGAGCCTGTGCAAGTGCTGATAGCTTGTCACCAAGATTGAACTGTGTGTCCTTGTTGGTATGGGCAAACGAGTTCTTTACGAATTCGCAGACCTTGTAAAGAGGGTGCTCTTTGTCTATATCTTGTTTTAACTCCAAATTGTCGTCGACACTATCTTGAAATAATATTTCAACAGGCTTTGCTGCACCTGTACAATGTTCCAGCACATCCTTTTTGGTGTTAAAGGAGAGAACAGCATCGACCGTAGCTTTTGCAGATTTTTTCTCCCAGAAAGTCTTGATCGTCTTCTGCATATTTAGCAAGGATTCAGGACCACTGCTAAAAATTATTGGGGCTATGTTCGCATTAACTACTGATGTAAGTTTATAAGTGGACGTTGTATCTTTAGCCCCTTTGATATAGTAAGAGAAGTTACCACTTCTTATTTTGGCAATCCACTCCTTAAGAAGTTTTGATGCATTTTCCTCGTTAGTCTTCTGTTGGCTTGTATGAGCATACTTTTGAGAGCATTTGGCATTGGCCATGTATTCAATGAACCTTTCATAGTTGTTGATACCAAGTGGGGTGTCAAAAACTATAAATGCCATATTCTCAAATCTCTTATCTTTATTTAACTTCTCGGCAATGTCATTGAGCGCATGAATTTCTTCAATCGTTTTACCAACCATCAAAGCCATAAATACCTCGTGACTTTGAGCCTTTTTCAAACCTTGTTCTATCTGATTGGTCAAAGTGAACTCATTGTATTGCAAAGAATAGAATTGAAACTTATAAGGACGTTTTGCCTGTGCCAAGAATTTGTCAAGTTCTATGTTTGCAGTAGTTCCAAATTTGATGACCTGATCCGTAAACCGGAAGCTACTCGTCACCAGTTCTTCTTTCACCTTGGCAATTTCATCGCTTGGCAGTGCCGAGAATACGATAGAATACAATCCGCCCGGAGCACGTTGAATAATGCTCTTATTATTAAAGAAATCAAGAATATCGTCAACGCTTGCATCAATAGCCGTCCCTTGAAAAAGATTGTGTATGTTTTCTTCTGAAGGGGTGACGGTTGTATTGTGAGCAATATTATTCAGCGCATTAAGCAACAGGATTCCTTTGAATACTGCAAAATATTGTGCTCCTTCGTGTTCTACTTGAAGACGATATGAATTGAATCTTTCGGTTACAGCACCAAAACGGACACTATCCTCATTAAACGCCCCTACAACATAATCCCACAAGTAATCGGCCGTGATGGTATCTCCACTTGCAAAATGCTCTTCTGTATCAAGGAAATCCCGAACAGAACTGTTTGCAAGGAACTCAAATACGCTGCGCGACGAAGAACCGGCTTCACGAGCATAGTATGTTGCGAGATTTGCCGTAGATGGATGCAATGGGAACAGATTCTGAATATCTTGAATGGTCTCCTCCGGTTTCGTCGAATCCTGAGAATATACATCCAGCAGCTCCTCTCTGCCTGAATAAAAAGATTGGGCTAATCTCTTATAGGCAAGCTCATCTATCACCTTGAATTTACGTGACATAATCTTGAAAGCCGAAACAGGTTCCATATTATATGTCACATAATGATAGCGTCCCTTAGTCTTTTCACGTTCTTCCTCTTTTAAGGAGTTTAGTGCAGACGGGTGAGAGATGAAGAGGAAGTAGGAGTCGTTTTCAGGCTTCATCATAGCCTCTGAAATTTCTTGAAGCTTTACCAACAGCCTAACACCGATGGCGGATGTCATCAGCTCGGTAAATTCATCCCAAATAATGAGCAAGCCATCATACACGCCCTGCTTGCGCAGCTCGTTTTGTACTTCAAAGATCCACTGTCCTAAATTTTCCAAATCAAGACGAATGTCAATGCCACTCTCTCTGAGGGCATCTTTCACACGGCCAAGGACTTCGGTGTCTCCACTCTTCAGTTCAAGTTTCAGCTTGTTAATATCTGGAGCCACGGATGCCAGCTGTGCATTATTAGCTATAAGATTTTCCCAAATGCCAGGCATCGTTTCTATATGGCTGACGTAGTTGTCAAAATCCGTCTGGACATTAACACTAATGCCAGCATCCTTCAAGGCGCGGGTTACTTCTCTTTGGATTTGTAATGACAGGTCATCTTCATGAGCAATATTTTGCTGTCCATACATATTTACAGGAAATAAACGCTTGTGCTTGCGCAACTCTTGAATGTTAGAGCGTAACACACCATACTTGGGCACAGAATATTCCTGTTCAATGTAGTCTTCTATCTCTTCAGGGGCATCACAGAGAAGATGTTCCAATACGGCACCAGCATGGCTCTTTCCTGAGCCGTAAGTACCAGAAATCCAAATACTTTTATGGTTGTCAGCTTGATTGTTAAAAATCGAGCTCACCACTTTTTTGAGCAATTCATTAAATTGGTCATTGGCTATGAATGATTTCCAATCTCCAGGGCCCTCCTCACGTATGTTGTACGCAGGGCGTGATTCTCTTATTGTGACAATGTCACTGTATCTATTAGCCATCTATTGTTTTTTAGATTTGAAGAAATTTTATATTATGATCTTTTCAAAAGCTAATTAAGTAAATCCAAATAAGCAGAGCGTTATAGAACGTCTTTCAAAAGTACTTTTAGAGCGCTGACGGAGTCAAGATCTTCTCGTAAAGTAATATTATCTAACCCTAAATTCAACTCTGCAATTAAGATTCTGTCTTTAGCAGAGTTTAGAGTACGTAACGCCAATTCCAAAGCAGACTTTTCTATTGCAAATTCTTTAACGATGCCACCATCAACAGTTGGTTCATACATGCGGGACAGTCTTAAAGAACGCACCTTATGATCTTCACCATATTTGTATATAGAATATGCAATAGCCTCTACATCCACATTATTGAATGATCTCCTTATGAATGTCTGCTTGTCAATAGGCATGAATTGCTCGAAAGAAGTTCCTATCGGAGATTCCTTCAATAAACGCTGAACCTGATAGACTGCATTATGGACTGTTTTAGCCTTGTACGTAGGATACTGCTCCATTATTCTTTCTTCTAACAACTTTGTTGTAAAAGAAGAATTTACCTCAACGTACTTAGAATACCAAGAAGCAATGAAAGACTTACTAGTGAGGTTTATCCATACTATTTGCCAAACCAAATCTGGTCTATTAGTATACAAGGATGCAAGAACTTTGCCTAACTCTGTGGCCTTGCATTTTTCATCAATAATATCAGCATCCTTCAACCAATTCTTCAAGGAAGGTACCTGATATGTCGGATTTAGGCCGTGACCACTTTCCCAAAAGTTGTCTAAGTCTAACAAATACATCTCCAACCATTCGGTTTTCAATCCGAAATTTTTATATCTATCAATATTCTGTTGTTTATTCATCATATAATTTGTCGTTATAGTGAGTGAATTTGCCACTATGCATCCCTTGTCGTGAAAAGTTAAACATTTATGGCAGTGAATACATTTTTTCCTATCTATTGTAACTGAAGGATAGACACTTAAAGCCCCAGTCGGACACTCAACCTCACAAGCTTCACAACTAATACAATATGTTGCTTTGTAAAAGACTCGTTTAAGTAATCCAATTAAGACCGCATCAGCAATATTAAACATTGTAAACGTATACTCATGCTGTTTTCCTCCCTTTTCTACTATTTGAAATTTATAGATTTCTTTTTTGTATTTTAATTCGCCATTAACGCAATGATTCCCTTGGGTTGTGCTGTATGGGCCTATAGTAAACAGATAAGCCAATATTGGAATGGAAGGATTAGTGAATTCCGCTTTGAAATCAGGAGTAATGCTTTTAAACTCGATGAAAGATTTATGCTCTATAAGATTTCCGCTAGCTCTACGTTTCCAACCTCCATCTTTTATGTAATCGTTAATGTCTTTAATTCCTCCTTTTTTCGCGTTTGCTTCTAACTTATTTATGAAGGGAGAAAGATTGTGTTTGAAACTTTTAGATACAATCATTTCATTCCATTCAGATGAGTATGGGCAGATTAAGCACCCAACACGAGTCATACCCATTCTGTAAGCTGGATTTATATGAAGAGAATGCTTAAACAAGTATATAAAAATCTCAGTCGCATTCCATTCTAATATAGGGCGTGCATTTATCACCGTATCATGTTTTACACCTTTTCCAATCCTGTTGTAACCAGCCCTTCGGGTGCTTTCCTCTGCCTTCACTCCATCGAATGTAAGTACGCGAGCCTGCTTATTCCCTTCAAGTTTTAGCGAACGATAAAGGGGAGCTGTCTTCATAACGGAACAGCACCAACGATGTTTATCGCTGGGCGTGCCTATTTTATCCCAATAGTTGAGAACAGATTCATGATTCTTTGTTGTGGAGAACTTCAAATCAGGAAACTTCTGATGATAATAGTCTTGAATCTCCTTATACAAATCCAATGATGGTGGAAGTTCATACCCAGTATCTGAATAAATCACCTCAAAAGACTGCGATGGAATTGCTCTAGTGCAAAGATCCAAGACTACTTGCGAGTCTTTCCCCCCGGAAAATGATGCGAGGAAGCAGTCTATCTTTTGCGTAGTAGCATAAGTCGATTTGCCTTGTTCGTTTGCCACGTCAAGAGGCATAATGTCAAAGCTATCACAATCCTCTTTGACAATGGCCATTTTTGTTTTGGACTGCTTTTCAGCCTTTTCTGCCAATGCCTCATAATCCAATCTATTTGTCTTCGCAACCTGAGCTAAACGTTTATTAGAGGAGTACCTTACATAGGTATCACGAATGAACTCCAAAGCTTCACTTTCAATAAGGAACATTTCGTCCTTATTGCGCTCAAGCATTTCAGCAACATTAACTGGCTCAAGTACAAGGCCATAGGCATTTGGTGACAACTCTACTTTTGCAGAGTCGTAAATATTTGCACCTTTTGCTTCAAACACAAGGTCACCATGATAATAATACTGCTTATTGCAAGCCCATAATAGTGGTTCTTTACAATGAGGGTATTGCCATGCCTTACCGTCGAGAAGCTTATTGAGTCCAAGAAGGTCTAATTCTTCGAAGAACACGGGCCTGGGAGACACGCCAAGTGTGCCTTCCACAATTTTAGAGCTGAGCCTTACGCCACCAGTTTCTTTATCCCACGTTATTTTAAACATTTTTGACCTCGCTTTTATTTCGTTTATATATTGTTGTCATATTATATTTATCGTTATTGCCCGATATCAATAATATCGAACTAACCAATTCACGTAGCCCAGAAAGTGCTGTTTCCATCACTACATCATCTTGTATATCCGATGAGGACAGCTCGATAAACCATTTCCAGAGCTTCGCATCATCCTTTTTCTCTGGCAATGCCTTATGGTCTTCTATAAAATCCATTAATTGATGGCATTTGTCCACAAAACATGCTTGTCGGTATGTCCTGGGGTAAGTAGCATATGTATCAACGAAATCTTTTACTTCACATTGTTGATCTTCCGTCACGGATAGATTTCCTATCATGACATTGTTCTGCCAACGATACAGAGAACGTTCATATTCGCTACTCTCCTTTGCTACCATTGGATAACGTTTGTTAGTTAATACGAACTCCTTGAAGTCTTGGAATCTGCGCTCGAACGAAAATTTCCGACTACTTAAATCGAGTTTGTACTTTGAAGAATAGCTCCGGTTGGCGACTCCAAAATAATCATCTTCGAACCAAACGAATTTTTCATCTCTGCCGTAAGAGAGCATAGACTTCAATGATGTTAAGGTCGTGTCTGGAAAATGAGATATTATCAAGCTATAGATCTCAACCAAAGACATTGGCTCCTCACTTCTGTCCAGCACATCGTAGATTAAATCTATGAGTGTCCCCGTATAGTAATTTCCGTCATCCCATTCTTCAAGGAAAAAGACTTTATGACCTCTATCAAAGAGTATTCCATCAGACAGATTTACGGCTCTGGAAAAAGCTGCACCTGTAGGTACGTCCTCGTCCGGATAAGCATCTTTGACTTTTTTTGTTATTTCCTGCTCTGAAAGTGGAGTATTCGCATCGGCTAAAATTCTATATATTTCCTTGCCTAAGTCCAACTTATTAGCCTTGAAGGTGACCTCAAAATCGTCAACCTCGGCCTCAAAATTTTCCTCTATTATAGTTTTCAGCGCATAAGTTATGTCAGCTTCAAATCTACTGTCATATTCTTTCTGGAAACGAGTCGTCAGCTCATAAAAGCCCTCTGTTATATCTTCAGCATGCTTACTCGAATCTAAACTACTAAGGTAAGATACTGCTTTCTTGAGGTTGTAGTTATTGAGAAGATCTCTATTGACGGCATAGTACTTATCGCCGACAGAAAAAATTCTGTAGGATTTAATAATACAGCATAGTCCAAGATACGACTCTATATTGCCGTCAAGTTTTTCACTGCTATTAATGCTGACATATTTTGCAGTTTTTTCGGTCAAGAAATTCTCACGAAGAAAACGATAACGAGTCCAGTATTCAGCATCTAATATTACACGATTATCAAAGAACCTCTCTACATCGTTAGTAATATTAGCAACAGTCTGACGTGACACCCCCATTTCATTAGCGACATCATCTGCATTTTCCTTTTCGCATCTAATCCCATATACTTTTTGAAGTATCTTTTCATTTCGCAAGTCTGAAAGTTGCAAATAATTGGATAATATATAAAACATGGGCAGATGACCATTGTATTCATAGAAATGCTCTACGAATTTCCAATTTTCCTCATCGATGAAAGAGAATATCTCACGATAAGAGTTTATCTTAATCGTTCTATCATTATCTTCTTGAAATATGTGATTGGTCTTTGCAAAAAGCTGCTCTCCGACGGTTTTTATTTCTATTTCACTTTTCTTCCCTGCAAATTTCAAAGATAGAGGATCTTTGCCACTCAGCATAAAACCTAACATTTGTCTAAAATCCCCGATCTGACTAATTATAATATTTTGAGTTCTGGTTGACTGTTGTTTTATACAGGTCGTATAATAATCTTCAAGAAATTTTTGCTTAACTAAAGACATGGTGTCAACAACCATATTTACAGCAACTTCAATAGCCTCCCCTTCAAACCTCTCTAAAATTATATTCAGTTCGTCTAAGACATGGGCAAAGGATGAAAGGTTTAATGCATGCAAATGTTTTACCACCTTGTTTACAACAAGATAGCAAGAATAGATGAACACACAATTAGAAGGAAAAGGGAACGTAGTATCTACTTGGAAGATAACGGGATGGCTCTCCTTGATTCTCTTCCAAAATACTTCTGCATTAGGAATTACATGATTAAAATAATCCAATCCAGTGGCTGTTGTCCTATTTAACTCTCGAATGCATGTTGCGATAAAGTTTATAATATAGTCATCATTATACCTCTCTTGTTCTTGCACACTTGCTTGTCTTGTGCCACCCTCTACTTCCTGACTGACTGATGTTTTAAATCCAATTGAGCGAATACGGTCAAACAAAGCATTGGTCTCTAAATAGCTTTTACGACCTAAGTTGCGAATATTTAGCAAAGATCCACCTTCGCCCAAGAATGTAAGAACATCTTCTACAGTCTTAAGCCCTGCACTTTTTAATGCATTCGTAGCCCTTACACTAAGCTGTCCGTTTTGGTGCAAATCTTGTATCGTTGTATCGAGAGAAACTGAATTTAACGCCATGGCCTAACATTCATTACTACTACATATTAATTCTTTTATATCAACATGGAGAATGTTAGCAATTTTTTGAAGTGTCTCCAATGTAGGCTGTTGCCTGTTGCAACAATAAGCATTTATTGTCGCAAAACTTTTCCCTATCTGGTCTGCTAACCAAGTTTGAGAAAGGTCTCTTTCAACTAAGACGGTCTTAATTCTATTCAACTTCATAGCTTTATGGAGTAAAATCTTGATGCAAAAATAATAAAATTATTGCTAAATCGCAAAGATAACTTTATAATTATCAAAAAATAAATGATGGTTTTATAGACTTCTTTCAAGACTCATCACTTTGGAGATATAGCTGCCATCTTCCGCATACCTAATCCTATTCAGGAACTCGTAATAGTTTCCACCTTTGTACTTGTACTGCACATAGTCTTTGTATGCCTTAACACTTTCTTCCCATGAGTTGAAGGTGTAGTAGCTGCCATTGCTGGGACGGCGGAGTCCGAAGAGGTTGTTGTTCTCTAAGCATACTCTGGAGGTGAAATAGCCTGTTTCAAGCAGGGCTTGTGCAGCTACTATCTGTGGGAACTTTACATCATACTGCCGGGGAACAGCCATCAGGTTCTCGATGTTCAACTCCTTGTCGGGCTTTGTCCCGAATCTAACGTATGCCATCTTATCCTGTAGCTGCGTGATGTAACCGTTAAGATAATCCACGAAAATATTGGGATCGACGCTCTTCCCACCTTTCCTGATTCTGATATGGAGGTGTGGGCCGGTGCTTTTGCCTGTGTTTCCTGATATTCCTACGATGGTTCCTGCCGAAACGGCATCGCCAGTTCTTACGGTTATCTGGTCAAGATGGCCATACAGACACTCAAAGATGCCATGTTCCAATACAACATAGTTGCCATAACCTCTGTTCCCGAAATGTACCTCCTTGATGATACCGGGCAGCATCGCATAGACTCGTGCATGGTTGCATTGCAGGTCTATGCCGTCATGGAACGCCGTGCATCTACTTACAGGGTCTTTGCGATAGCCGAAAGCTGAATTGAGTTTCAGGAAGTCGAGCGGAAGGCAGACATTCATGCGCTGGCTGATCAGACTGAAAAGCAGGGAGTCCTTCACATTGACAAACAGTGGTACGTCCTTCTCAATGGTGATTTCCAGACCGTGGCCAGTTTGAAAGGTTACGTCAGGTTGTTTTGCGCCTACACTGTCCTTTTTTTGCTTTGTAACCGCTTGTCTTTCAAGCTTTACCTGCTTGCGAACAACCTCCGGACGGAGGGTATAAAACTGTGCTGCCATCTTCATGCTGATAATCATGGAGGCAAAAACTAATAGAAATAATCTGTATCGTCTCATCTTATCATATTGCTTTTTGATAATTTTGTTCGGTGAGAAGTGAATGTGCAAGACTTCTCTCGACAAATTTACCGATAAACATTCAACGTATGGAAGATGTGATGACTTTTCAAGCTCAGGGAGCTGTCTTAGAGAAACTGATGCAGTTGGGTATTGACAGGGAAAAACTGGAGTTGATGCCTGATGGTCTGAAAGTTCCACTGCTTCGTGGAGAGATAACGCCTGTTTTCGTGGCCAACATGGAAACATCAAATGGCAAGGTGATACAGTTACCGCTCAAAGCCCAACTCGTGCTGGATGAAAACAACCAAATGATGCTGATGACCTATCCGCTCCGCAAGAAAATTGCCAATGAGCTGAACCTCAATCAGAATGAACTTCAGCGTGTGCAGTCAGGCGATGTAATCCGCAAGGAGGTGGACGTGGAGGGAGAAAGGAAAGTAAGATTTATCCAGTTGGATAAGGAAACCAACTCGCTCATGCACCGCGACGTGGCAAGTGTGCCTATCGAAGCGGAACTGCAAACATGGGATAAGGTGAAAGACATTGACTTGGGAGCCAACCAGAAGGAGGCGCTTCAGGAAGGGAAGCCCATAGATCTTTCCATTGGCGACACCAAGGTAACGGTGGGCGTTGACCTGCGCGAGCCACAGGGCTTTAAGGTTGTCGATGGCGACATGAAAGAGTGGGAACGGCTCCAGCAGATGCGCTACGATGATGCCCACGAGGATTTTATGGGTTATGTGATGACCGACGAAAACCGCTGGGAATACCAGAAAGTGATGGAACGCCAGGCCATGACCAACAACCCCTCAGAGTCTATCGAAAAGAAGCAGCGTACAGGCTTGATCCGATAGCACAAGACTAAAAACCATCCTCCCCAAACAAGGGATTCTTTAATATTCTGCTCTCGGCTTGTCGCTTTCATGAGAGCCAGCGAGTGCTTTAACATTCTTCTTTGTTGGCGAGTTCTTCTGTTGTAGAACCGTAGCGTTAAAGCATATCACGATAAGCAAGGTGGGTAGAAAGAAATTCAAAAATCTTGATTACGACTACATCGTCAGCTCCGTGGCAGGCTATGCCAAGGTTGCTCCCATTGCCCGAAAGGTAAAGGCCGGGGACGACATGGCCATTGCCAAGGCTGCGGCGATGATGACGGCTGCCGTCAGGAATGTCATGCCTAAGGACAAGCAGGTGGTACTGGTGCCCATCCCCAACCGCACGGGCAGGGCCGGTTACACCAAGACGCTTGCCGAGAAAATCAGCGAGGCACTGCATCTGCCTGTCATCGACGCATTGGCAAGCAATACCCACGAGCCGCTTTATCTGGTGAAGAAAGCCAATGACTCGCTCGATGAAGTGCCGCTCTACTTCTATCGCATCCGAAGGGTGCCCAGAGACAAGATACCCATTCTCATTGATAATGTACTCGACACCGGGCACACGGCAATGGCTGCCTATGAAGCGATAGGCAGGCAGGACACGCTAATGGCGGTGCTCGGTGATACGCATAAGTTCACGCCCAACAAATGGAAGTCGGATATTTACCCTTTAATTGACAACAATATGGCAAGCAAGAAAAAAGAAGAGCAGCAGCAAGCTACCCCGAAGGAAGAGCCGAAGGCTCAGACTGAGAAAAAAGCTGCAAAGAAAACCGCGAAGCTCCCGAAGTCGAAGACGCTGGCAGAGCTGTACGAGAACATGAAGGAGAAGCATCCTGATGCCGTCCTGCTCTTCAGGACGGGAGATTTCTACACGGCCTTGAACGCTGATGCCTCCAAGGTGGCTGACACATTGGGTGTCAAGGCTACCAAGCCAGCCAAGGCTGGAGACGGCTCACTGCAAGTTACATTTCCCCATCATGCACTGGACACGAATCTACCCAAACTCATCAGGGCTGGTCTTCGTGTGGCCATCGTGGATAGTCTGGAGAAGAAGCAGAGTGTGGAGAAATCCGCATCGGAGAAAGCGGGAACGAAAGCACCGGAAAAGAAAGAGGAAGGACAGACCGTGGAGAAATCGGCTACCGCCAAGCAGGAGCATCAGCCGCGTGAGCCGCAGATGGTAACGGTCAATGGCGACAAAGTCTCCCATGCTCATGCCTTCCAGTCCAAGGTGAATCCCGCCGACTGGTTCTATGTGGCTCAGCTCAACGGCAAGCAGCTCAACCCCATGAAGATGGATGCTGCCGACATCGCAGCCTATCAGAAACGGGAGGCGAAAGTGGAGGACATGATGCAAAAGTATTATCCGACAAAGCTGGCTCCCAAGGTATCAGCCGAGGAATACAAGGCTGCCAACATTCTATCCGACGGCAGGGTAATCGACAAGATGACGGTGTATAAGGAGAAAGATGAGCAGCGTGCCGACTTGGCAAGTACAAGCTCTACGCACAGGTGGGCGACCAGCGTATGTCCGTACCAATGACCAAGGCGGACCAGAGTGCTTTCTTCGACCGCGTGACGACACCGGCGGCATTGGTGGAAAAAAACTTTGGTGAACGGCTGCACCTGGCGTCGGCCTATGCCGTCTATCAGCTCCCTGCCAACATCAAGGTGGAGGACATCCGGGTGGCGAAGGACAACATGGACGGCAAGTGGAAAATTTCGGCTGCTGTGGGTGAGAATGGGCGCACGGACAAGAAGGCAATTTCCTTTGACGACGGTTTTTCTCTCTTCCAAGCCAAGACCGTCACACGGGAGCAGCTGGCCGCCAAATATCTCTCGGACGACATCAAGGTGCTATCAGGTCAGAAGCAGACTATCAGCAACGGACTGAAGATGTAGCTCTGGGCAGTTGTAAATCGAGAAAGAAACACAGATAACATAAATTCAAAGAAAATGGCATATAGTTTTGAAGAGCTGGTCCAGCTCAAACAGGACAGACGGATTGGATGGCTGCAGTTCACGCTTGAAGGTGAGCATGCGGAAGACTTCATGCAGTGGTGCAAGGAACACGACACTCATCCCAGTGAAGATACCGCTGAGTTCTACATGGAGTCAGTGGAACTGAGTATGCAGGACAAGCAAATCTTGGCAGAGGACGACTATGACTACAGCTGGAACTGAAACAAAGACGCTCGGTCAGAAAGCCGTGGACAGGTTCACGGAGATGATGATTGAGCGCATGGAACAGATGAAGTCCGTTGGTTGGCACAAGGGGTGGATTGGCAGTGCCACCGCTCCCGGTGCCATGCCTCAGAATGTGTCCGGGCGTGGATATTCGGGAAGTGACTCTTTCTTCCTCCAACTGGACACGGCTCTCCGTGGCTACTCCATGCCCGTGTATCTCACCTTCAAGCAAGCCAATGACTTGGGAGCGCATGTCAAGAAGGGCGAGTCGGCCATGCCGGTGCTCTACTGGGACATCATGGCAAGGGACAAGGACGGACGCAAAATCACCAAAGACACCTACCGTAAGATGAGCCTTGCGGAGCGGATGCAGGTGCAGACCATTCCGTTCCTGAAGGCCTACAATGTGTTCAATGTTGATCAGACCAATCTGGCTGAAGTGAAGCCTGATAAGGTGGAAGCCCTCAAAAAGCTGTTTGCACCGCCGGAGCTGCATGATACAGAGGGGATGTTTACAAGCAAGGCACTCGACCGTATGTTTGAGAAACAGGAATGGATTTGTCCTATCCAATATGACAAGCAGGTACCCGGTGCATACTTCTCTCCCTCCAAGGACATCATCGTCATTCCAAGGAAAGAACAGTTCAACATCGGCAAGACACCGGAGGAAGTGTATAAGGACGGTATGGAATACTACTCCACGGCCCTGCACGAGATGGCTCACTCCACGGGTACGGAACCTCGGCTGAACAGGGGCAGCCATGAGAAATTCGGCGACGCGAAATACGCCAAGGAGGAGCTGGTGGCAGAGCTGACGGCGGCGATGGTGGGCAACTCGATGGGCTTTGACAAGCGTATCCTGGACAACAACGCTGCCTACCTCGACGGTTGGATCTCCACACTGAAAGAGAATCCAAAGTTCATTGTGTCGGTGATAGCCGACGTGAACAAGGCTGCCAACATGGTGCTGGAAGAGGTGGACAAGCAGAAGATGGCTTTGGGCGAGGAGCCTTTGCTTGACAAGAACAGGAATCTATCTACCGAGGCTCCTAAGGACAAGATTATATTTGAGAACGCTTCGATCATCAAGCAGAACGACGGGGACTATGCGGTGCGTGCCTCCTTCCAAGGCAAGGAGCTGGGACTCAAGCCGATTGACAGGAATGTGGGCATCCTCTATTTCTCTCTGTTGGAGGAAGCGGAGAAGGCTCGCCTACTCTCTCGCACGCTGGAGAAGAGCTATGGCGATGTGGTCATGGCACAGACGCAGCAGCATGCTCGTCGTATGAAAATCTAACTCTTTTACTTGTAGGCAGTTATGAAACAGACAGTAAACTTCAAAGACCTTAAAACTAAGGTAGGCGTAGATGATATAGCCTATTATCTGGGCTACCGTCTTGACCGCTCGGCTGGCGTGGGCAGATACATTGAAATGGTCTTGCTTGATACCGCCGGACATAAGGATAAGCTCATCATTAAGAATCCGAAGGAGAAGGCGGCACAGACTTATTTTCGCCGTAACGGGGCGAAAGGCGGGGATGTGGTGTCATTGATACGTGAGAACCTTAACAGATTTCACGAGTCTGGCAGGAACGAGTGGGAAATCATCGGCAAGGTGATGGCCCGCTTCGCCAATGAGCCGATTCCTGACTATGGGGCCAGTCAGTATCTTACGAAAGCAGGGTACACGGGGAACACTGTATTTGATCCCAAACGCTATGAAACGAAGGACATTGATGGTGCGCTGTCGGAGGTGATGGCCTTCTTTGCCCAGCGTGGCATCAATGAGGAAACGGCGAGTGTCTTCGCACCTTTTATCAAGCAAGTAAGAGACAGCAACCATACCACCTATAAGCAGTTCAATATCGGTTTCCCTTATACGGAGGCTGGTAAGGAGAAGGTGGTGGGCTATGAAATCCGTGGTTTTGGCTCATTCAAGAGTAAGGCTGCCGGTACCAACTCGACGACCGGTGCCTGGATAGCCGACCTATCAAGGGACGGTAATCCTTCGGACATCAGGTATGTCTATTTCGCCGAGAGTGCATACGACATCATGGCGTTCTATCAGATGAATCATCTTCGGCTGGACGCGCTCCACTCGGTGTTTGTATCGCTGGGTGGTACTTTCTCCGACGGACAGATAAAGGGCATCATGGGATATTACCCGGAAGCCAAAGCGATGGACTGTTTTGACAACGACCTGCCCGGGCGTATCTATGGCATCCGCATGGCTGCTCTGCTGGAGGGCATCCGCTTGAATGTGCATAAGGAGGGCGAGGAAGTGAAGATAACGGTCGGTAATAAGGCGTTTACCGTTCCCAACGAACAACTGTCGATTGCTGAGCTTCGCAAGCATATCAGCCTTCGGCACAAGGTGGGCGAATGGAAGGCTGCCGAGCACTACAAGGACTGGAATGATCAGCTGATGGGTAAGCAGATGGAGCCTGTGCCTGTAGAGAATAAGTTTGCAAGGGACAGGAATCTGGCTGTTCGCCGTGAGAAAGGAGTAGGCCTATGAAACGAATCTTCATCTTATCGTTGTTGGGCGGTTTATCCTTCTGCCCATTGTACGCACAGCAGACTGATCCGACGCTAACGGGTGCCGTGGTAGCACAGAGCGAGATGCTGAAAAAGATTTTCAAGGACCGTGAAAAGACGCAGAAGAAAATTATTGCGGCGGAGACGGCTGTCACGGTGGCGATGGACAGGATGCACAAGGTGGAGGACAAAATGCTGGAGTATCTCTCCAATGCGCAGGGTGCCATGCAGAACCTCTATCAGATGAAGCGGGCGGCAGAGCTAACGATGGTGGAGATACCACGAAACATGAGTCTGTTGCGCCAGTCCCTGCCTGGTCATCTGAAGGGAACGGCCATCGCACTGCTGGTGTCTGACGAACTGACGGATGCCTCCACGCAGATGGCTTCACTCTATCCGTTCATGAAGCAGCTGGTGACAAGCGGAACATACAACGTCAGTGGCTATGATGCCACGGGCAAGCCGGTGAGCGAAAGGCACAAGGTGAACTTGCTGTCATCGGCGGAACGGTATTACATTGCCAACGAGGTGGTGACGAAGCTGGAGACGATCAATACCGACCTGTGGCTGCTGGCATGGCAGGTGAGGACGTATTCGTGGAATGACCTGTGGTTCGGGCTGGATCCGGAGGGCTGGGCCACGGTGATGTCGGGGAAGGCGATTGTCGATGGTCTGGTCTATGAGTGGAAATACATCTGACCGGCCGAAATGTGGGTATTTTTCCGTACTTTTGCACTGCAACACTTTGTTATTTCGAGGAAGAGCGGTGCAAACAGCGGATTTGCCAAAGATAAAGTAACATAAAACGTAAAGAAATAACAAAATGAATGATACTGGCAATTTACTGACCTGCCCAGTCTGCGGCAGGGGTACAATGGTACATGATGAACATGGATGGAAGTGTAGTGAGCAGTCCTGTGGGTTCATCGTCCCTAAACGTGTGTTTAATATCGAGATAACGGAGGAACTGGTTGCACAGCTCGTCAAGCATGATCATATCGGTATGCTCTCGCTGCAAAACAGGGACGGCCAGCATTTCAAGGCGGCAATCGTAATTCGCAACGGGAAGGTGGAGGTCTCGTGCGGTGTGCATTATATCAACGGTGTGTGTCCTATATGCGGGGGCAAAATGCGTAAGATCTCGAAGGGCTACCGATGCGAAAACTCCATCGGCGAGCATCCTTCGTGCGACTTTATGATTCCGGGCATCATCTGTAACCGTAGGATTACGGAGCAGGATGCCGTGTCGTTCTTGAATGGCAAGCATATCGCTTTGGAAGGCTTCGCCTCGAATGAATGGAAGATGTTTGCCTCGTCGTTGTCGATAGCCGAGGGCAAGGTGAAACTGGAATCGCGCATTACGAAGTGTCCGCATTGCGGGGGCGACCTGCATGTAGGGCTGAAGGCATACAACTGTGCCAATTACCGCAATGCCGAACATCCCTGCAAGTTCTCCATCTGGCGTAACATCAGCGGTCATACCGTGTCGGTGGAGGAAGTGAAACAGATTTGTGAGCAGGGCGTAACCAGAGACAGCATAGAGTTTTACAAGGAAGACGGGACGGTGTACTACAAGCGTCTGCAACTAACTCCTGAAAAGGACAGGATTATCATGATTTAAGATGAAGCACATCACAAGACAATTCTGTCTGCTGCTCGGCATTGCTGTGCTCATGGCATCGTGTTCGGACAAGAAGAAAGAACTGCAACAACTGGCGGAGGAGAACCTTCGTCTGTCGGTAGAATACCCCAAGCAACTGGACATTGTGGCAATTTCCGAATCGGATTCGGCATTTGGCTTCAGCTACTTCTCTCAAAAAGAGAAGGCGGGCATCGTCCGTATCATGAAGTCGGTCACGGACAGTATTATGAAGCGTACTGATAATATGCAGTCGCTGGACATCAACGATTTCTATGTGATGGATCTCGCTGAAAGGCAGATGCGTGCCAACTCGGACATTCGGCAGATGCTGAGTCTGGCTACCGACAAGAAAGAATGGACAGGCTGGAAAGTGAAAATCGACTATCGGGCGGTAACACATCATGGCATGAAATACAATGCTGAACGGTGGTTCTTCATCAGTAGGGACGGTAAGGCGGTGGTGAGGACATTTGAGCTACCGCTGCCATAATGATATTGTATGGTTGGTTGAATTGGGTTAACACTCTTTTGTTTAGGTGGAGGTTGTCGTGAGACAGTCTCCATTTTTTGTCTATCATTTCCATGTTTGCAGTTGCCTCCTTGCTGCAAGTACTCATTTTCTTTGCAAAGTTACGGCATAGGAAAGAACGGCAAGCACCACTATGGTTCTGCGCAGAAAAATAGACGGCAGCCTTCCCAGCAATCATAGATTGGGGTATTCCGTCGATTTTTCCGTGCATTGCTTGCCTTTTCTTCCCCGTTTATGCCGTCCTGTTTTGCTCGAAAATTAAGTACCTGCAAGAAGTCTGAAGACTTCACAAAAGGGAAAAGATTAAGATTTATAACCTCTTAAAATGATAAGTTATGCACGCATGGATTTTTCAATTATCGGAAGAACGCATCGAGGACTATCTCTGTGAAGATACCTTGTTGCAGGGGGATGGCAGCGACTACGACTATTGTGCCGCCATATCAGAGGAAGAACGGAAGAGAGCCGTTTATTCGCTCATGGCTCATATTCTGCCATTGGGCATGTTTTGCCTCAAAGATGAAACGACCTTGGTGTATCAAGGCGGTTTTGAGCAGTGGAAACGTGAGTGGGTGGAGCGTATTCAGACGAAGGCGGCAAAGGTAAACACGGAAAACGTGATGAACTTTTGCGGTGAGGTGTACCAGTTGGAAACCGAGTTGCAAAATCCGCTGGGCACCGATGCCCACTTCTACCTTTGCAACGACGACTATCAGACCTTTGCGGAGAAGTCGGTGGAGTTGATGCGAATGGTGGAGCATCTGACGGAGGGCGAAGAACTTTACATTGGTGGTATCATTGATTTTCATTTCTAAAGGTATGGATAATATCAGAATTTTTTCGATAGAGGGCGTTGATGCAAGGGAGATTTGCAATGCGCAGTTGGGCGATGCCCTGTTTGCACCCTGTAGTGTGTGCGACAAGTGGAAAGGCAACTTCCCATCAGTGGACAATCTGTTTTACGGATATGTGGAAGATGACATCTTCTACAACTATTCGGATGACGAGTTTGAGACCCACGTCAATGCAATGTTTGATTAAGTAGAACCAGGAGTATGCCGAGTTTCGGCATACTCCACAAAAGAAAATGCGATGAAGAAGATTTATAGTGTACCGGCTCGATACATCTTCGAGGGTACTTTCAAGGTGGAAGCTGAAAACAGCGAGGAAGCTAAAGAAAAAATTCTGAAACACTGTGGAATGGTCATGGGCAGTGGCATACAAACTACTTTGCCAGACCATGAGATTGATTGGGTATTCTGCAACCACCCTTGTAAGCAAGTGGGCAGAATAAGCAGGGAGAAATAATGCACAAGGTTGGGCATATCTGACAAGGTATGCCCAGCTTGAAAATCGGGCAGCGGTCACAGTCCGCTGCCTGTTTGGGAGAAAGATGTCCAGCTGAATAATGCTTTGTTGAAGTGAAAGTCTTGTTTTTACGTCAAAAACAAGACAAATGTATTAAACAGCTTTATTTTCCCTGAAAGCTGTGTTTCGCTATCACGTCATAAATGAGTGTGATGGCTCCACACCGCTTTCATCGCCCCATCGGGACACGGAGCGACAAGGGAGAGAGGTTGGGACGTTTTGTGCTGAATGGAGTGTATTGGCATGGTACAGAAAGGATAGGCTACCGCTGTTACGCAGGTGATGAACTTTTGCCCATAACCACTTCACTACTCCACCTATCTTACTTTCTGCTCCGTGCCTATACACACCATATCGCACATTTTTTTCAGTGTAACGTCAGTGTTTCTCCAGTGTAACCCAATTCTTGCGTTGCACTGGGGTTACACCGACTATCTTTGCAGGTTTTACCTATATTGCAGAAGGCTTTTCCCTGAAAGCCGTATCTCCATTCATTGCGCATAGAGCAGCAATCATTACGATACCGCTTTCATCATTCTTTAGGGACAAAGAATGACAAGGGAGAGAGGTTAGGTCATTCCGTGCGCAGCAAGGCCAGTAATGAGCTGAAGAAGCCACATTGCATTTCAAACTTGCAGCAAGAAGCCCAAGCATCATTGCATGCAGTTCTTCCATTCCATTTTCGGCCCTCTTCAACTCTTCACCTGCCTTAGCGCACTTTATATTTTGAGAAACAAACCTGCTTCGGTGATCATCCATTTTCTTCGCGAAGTTCGCTATTGGCACATTCCGGTCAAGTACCAGTGCCTTATTTTTCAGGTTTTTTATTGGCTTCTTTAATCTGATCATGGTATGCTAATAAAAACTTGAAAAATTCCTTGCCCTTGAATGTGTTGCCCAATAGCAACTGATTTGCTCGAAAATAGTTTTCCCCGAAGAAGTCATTAGACTTCACAAGAGGGAAATGAATCGAAATGCTTTGCAAACGAGCGCAATAAAAGTTCACTTTTTAATTGCCGAGTGCAGCTAAGTATTATACAAAAGGTAACGGGGTAGCTCACCACTGTTCCACAAAAAGCATTTTATATGACTAATCGACTGATGACGGCAGAACTCGCCGAACA